>MDTG01336628.1_pt1 | contig 16410 bp, 14 predicted proteins | sample 811421 | NCBI WGS metagenome assembly MDTG01 (sample SAMN05326645, study PRJNA326480) | marine metagenome | isolation source: seawater | place: Pacific Ocean: South East | collected 2011
CATATTCCTAGATGGGGCGAACATCGCGTGGCACCGCGGCGCTCTCCTGAGAAAGAAGTTCAAATGTCGTCAGTTTCCACTCAGTGCGGGGGTAATTGAGGCTTTGAACTACGAGCACTGGTTGAATCATAAAATAGTGGCGTATATTCCAAAAGAATACGTCATTGGTGAGTTGCCAAATTTGTGCGATGGCGGTGGCTTGGCGACGGTCAACACAGAACACGTGAAGTATTTGCGAAATGGTATTTGGGTGAACGAAAAGCTACAAGACCTCGTGGACGAAGGGAAAATACGGCTTGTCGAGCGCAAAGAAGGTGGAGATGACGATTTAACGATTATAACTGAAGCTAAAGTTAAAGATGCATGGATATGTTCAAACGACCAATTTCGAGATCATAAGAACGACAAGAGTCTGCCGTTTTCTGGAGGTCGTTCGCTCCGAGAATTTTCTCGTTTGAGACGTTTTGAATGCAAGTTTTTAATCGCTCCAGGTCTGGATGAAAAAATGTTGCATGCCATGCAATCCGCGAAAGGGTGGGAACCCAAAGTTGGCTGGCAGTTCGATGCGTCGTATGCAGAGGAATCCAAAAAGAAGAGACGGAATATTGTGAGCAGTAGCAATGGTGATGATGGCAGTGATGGCAGTAGTAGTACACGTAGCACGACTAGTCCTGGGAGAAACGATAATCCAGGCGCTTTAAACGGCGTTTTGCCGTTTTATGCGATGCCACACGAAATTCTTCCGTGTTATTTCGAGCCAGCGCCAACAACAGCAATGATTGAAGCGAAAAAGTTGTTCGAAAAGAAGAAAGATTGGTCACCACCGTTCGTGAAGAACGAGTGGAATAGTTAGATAGCAATATCACATTATGTCGACGCGCGATTGAGTTGAATAGGTAGTTGTTATGAAAATAGTTACATGGAGTTAATCAAGCCCTCAATTTCCTTAAAAACGGTTGTTTTTTGTCGGTTCCCATCAATTGTTTTCATGATGTTCTTATACTTCGAAAGCACCGCGTTGACGTTGGCGTGGTGCACTTTCAATCGATTTTGCGCTTTTTCATCCGTATCGTCTGATCGTTGCGTGAGACGCTTCGCTACGGTCTCATCAGGAGGCGGGAAAAACTTCAAGTGATAAATTTGCCCAGTCACTGGGTCCAACCTTCTACCGACGACCCGTTCAAGCAACTCTTCATCCGGCACGTCGAGGAGTAGAAACAAATCCGGTTCGATACCATACGAACTTAACGCCTCAGCCTGAGATGCTGATCTCGGGTAACCATCGAGAAGCCAGCCACCGGCACAATCTGGTTCATTCAAACGAGATTTCACCATATTCACGACAACCTCGTCTGGGACCAAATCACCTCTGTCCATAAACTCTTTCGCTTTCAATCCATCTTCCGTGCCTTGCGCGACAGCGGCTCTGAGCAAATCGCCGGCAGAAATATGTGTGATTCCAAATTTCTTAACAATCAATTCGCATTGAGTCCCTTTCCCAGAGGCTGGAGCACCGGCGATGACGATTTTCTTTGATTTCTTCTTCATCGCTTTGCGGGCAGTCACGCCGATAGCCGCAGCGGCGAAAACACCAGCGGCAATCTGCGTCGGCGTCGGCCCAGTCGCGGTAGGCAGCAGCGGCGGCGATGCTTTTGTCTTGGCTGCGATCTGCTGAATACATTCATTCTTCGAAGAAGAAGGCGCGAGAGAAATACTGTTTCGTGATGCCGACGTCTTTTGTTGTTTTTGCGAGCGACAAACGACGTTGGTTTTTCTTTCAGACGACGACGAAGAAGAATTCTTTTCACTCGTCGAAGTCGTCGTCTTCGACGCGCGAAGGGAAGACGACGTGAATAACGAAGATGCGGTGAGAGCTGGCATTATTGTAAAACGTATCTCTCCACCTGACTTGTATTTCTGACGCTTCACAAACGCTTTTCCGATTGATTGCCTTTTGTTTTTCTTACTTTTTTTTGGATGAGGATCGCGCCGTTTTCTCTCGGTGATATGGCTCAATCGGTTGCAATTAATTGGTTGGTTGAGATTTGCCCCTTGGAAAAAAAGAAAAAATTGTGTGTTTTTGTCATTTGTGGCGGTGGAGGAGGAAATAGGGTGGATGTTGCGAGTGTTGGTTGCCTTGAAGTTCACCCCTTTGTACCTCATTTTTAAGGAATACGACAGACATAATACAAGAACACGCGCGACAACAATACATAAAAAAAGACAGCGATGACATCGACATCGACATCAACAACTTCACTCCTCAGCGTTTCGATGTCGTCGAAGATGTTCGAGAAGAAGAAGAAGAAGAAGAAGAAGAAGAAGAAGAACAACAACAACAACAACAACAACAATATCACCAGAATGAGAAAACGAAGAAGCGTGGTGAAATGTTCCGCCGGGACATCGGCATCATCGTCGTCTCAATTATTCGACGGAACGTCTCTGTTTACTATTTATTCGGGTGCGTTTTCTGGTTTCTCTCTTTCGATTCTCTTTCTCTGTCTAATTCTTTCTCTGTGCGCGCTTGCGTTGTTTGTACCGCATTCCTTTCTTCAAAGAAAAAAATGGAATGGATATCGTTGTGTTGTTTTTGTTTATCATCACACGTCATACGTCATACCTGTCACTCACGTAACATTTGTATTCATCATCTCCCCATTTAAAAATGAAACAATAGAATTAAACGGAGAGAATGTCATCTTTCCTTCGTTCTTAGAGTCTGCGTTGCACGTGTGTGAAGTTTCACGGTCACACCCGGATTATATTTCCGCGCACTTCCACGAAAAAGTCGGCACAGACCAGTTCAAGCAGCTCGATAAGAATCTCCCGCCACATCAGTACATGAATTACACATTATTCGATTCGCCTCCCGAAGAGGTTTTTAGCAGGTTCGAGGACCTCTTCGATAGCTCAGATATAGCCCATCCGTTGCCCCAAAAGTATGCCATGTTGAGCACGAGCGAAATCGACGTGTACCCAAAAAGTGACGCCGCTGTGGAAGGCACGTTTGCAAAACGGGCAAAGGATTCTGTAGACAAAGAAACGAAATTAACAAAAATAGGATTAAACGATAGAAACGTAGCCATAGTGATGGCATTAAAATGCGACAACGCGTTAGACGCTGAAAATTGGATGGAGACATTCGGAATTCGAAACTTGAAAAAAAAAATGAAGGAAAACTTCCAGCTCGCAGTGTTACACGAAGTTAAACTAGCACTTGGTCCGATGGTTGAAAACGACGAAGCTTCGCAGGCTGAGGGTGATGCGACGCCGTTCACGCACGTAGCATACGCCTCTCTCGGTGAGGTGGAAGATTCCATTGCTAACGATGCCGTTTCTTTAATAAATCAGGCGCTGGTAGCAGAAGGTATAGCAGATGGATCCGTGGTGCACGCGTTTAAGTGTGCTTTCAATATTGCAAAAAAAGGAACGCCATGCGGTGCTTTACCAGCTGCGCGCGAGATACAGAAACGAAAAGAAGAAAACGAACAGGCGCGCAAGAATAACAAGTTTTAATTTACTACTCGTAAATATTCCATCAAACAAAGGTCACAAATAGAAAAAAGGAAACTTTCTTTCTTTCTTTCTTTCTTCACTCGTGGGTACGCGCAGGACATCGTTTTTCGTGCAAATACTTCAAACACTCGAGGTGACCTCCTGTGGCTGCACTATTTCGGTATTTTGAGGCGACGAATGCTGCTCGTTCAACAGAATAGCCTCCTTGCCCGTTAATATTCCATTCACGAGATCTATTTCTGCGATATATATACCTCCCCCATTCGGTTTGTTCGCGGTTCTATCTTGAACCTCTTTCCAATCTCTGCGAGTCATTATGCTGTATGCGACGTAGAGTTTACATTCATCTTCAACCATGGTTGGGTACGCATACATCGAATTCTCACTTCCCTTTTCTATAACGGCCGCTAAATGCCAATTTTCCCCGTCGTCGTCCGAAATCGCCACATATAAATTCGCTCGGTACTTTCTATCGTGATTATACGCCAAAGCTAATCTTCCATCCGCTAATCTCAAAAGATGAATCTTCGAGTTTGGATTCGGTAAACCAGTAGAGGATGCTTTCGTCCATGTCCTTCCACCGTCATCACTCAAACTCTTATATATTTCACCAACTGATGTCCTAAATAAATGCAAAACGCTCGAGTTGGTCAATTCCGCCATTGTTCCTTCAATCAACCACGTCTCGGAATCGGTAATTGAAGACTCCGAAGGTTTCCAAGTTCTTCCGTTGTCTTTCGAAATGAGAGCGCCTGCAGACGGCGTCGCATCTGGACTCGGACATCCTTCACGTTTCGTCGACATTTTCGGAACTTCTTCCCAGTACGGCAATATAAGTGTACCTTTGTGATCTCCTCTGCTGATCTGTATCGCTGGGTTTGCGATAACTTTGGGGATTCCCATGTTGTATGATTGCGTCAAGAGCTCGACACGCTTTGACCAACGAAAGCCATCGCGCGTGGTTGCAAACCGAATATCACCACCAGGTACCCACCTCGGAATATCCGCTCCGTCAATGGCGGCAACTCCACCACCGGGTTTCATACACGTAGAAGACTCCGCGAAGAATAGAGTTAGCGTTTCCCCGGATAAGCGCAAAACTGGCGCCCATGGAATTGCACCGCGCTGTTTTCCAATTGGCATTCGAATAGCTTTTGTCCATGATTTGGCATCGTCTGAGTATGCACACATGAAATGCTGATCTGGCTCTCCCTCTTTTACTTGCGCCGCTTGCCAAATTATGATCCATTTCCACAAAGCGCGTGCAGGTAGCTTTGATACCATCGCCATATGCGAATAATCAATACCTTCTGTAGTTTCTTTTGTTGCTGTTGTTGTTGTTGTTGATGATGATGATGATGATGATGCCATCGTAATATTTGAGTCGGTCTCTTTTCCTTTAGATTCTTCGATGGGACGTCCTGGATTGACAAAAACTTCGTATCTTTGCACTGAAGACTCACTTTCCTCGATATCGATCTCAAAATTATTTTTACTACAAGCATAACACGATTGTTCCTTGTTCAATTCACCGCCATCCTCAATTCGCTCGAATGATGCAGGAGCATTTGAATACAACGCCTGGCCGATAGATAACAACGCTTCTTTCGCACAAGCAATCTTTGCATTTGCATATGCATTTGCTGTCGCTTTCGTCGCCTTCATTTTATCTTCTAAACCTCTCACTCGCTCAGCTAAGACAGATTTGTCCGCGTGAAATGACTCGTTTTCAGCTTTGCACTTCGCGCTCTCTTCGTCCCTCTCTTGTTGCACGGCGTTTAATCTGCGTTCTAACTCATCTGCTTTCGCTTTCACGTTCTCTATTTCTCGTTCTTTCCTTGTTGACTGTTTCTCCGATTCCCCTAACTTTTGCTCAAATCTATGTCGTTGGGTATCGAGTTTCTCGTGCAGTTCGTCCAGCCCAACCTGCGCGTCTTTCCAGAGGTAGACTAACGTGAATATCATACCAAAGATAACAAAAAGGAGAAGGTTCCTGAATGCAGATGACATTTTGACCCCCCCCACTATGTATTGGATATTTTACTCACACCTTCAAGCGCACCTCAAACGATATAATCGGTAAAACTGTATATCGATTGATACAGATGTACGATATACCGATTATATCTATATAGCGCGCATTAAGTGACTTGTGTAATGACGCCAAATTCCAAATCCCCTAACTCTTTTTCCATATATCTCATTTACAACAAATTTCAGTTAATACGAACTTCGTTTACACTTCACTTCACTTCGTCTGCCCACGCGTTTATTTTTCTACACACCACTGGAACGGGTATATGTTTTCATTATTATTTTCTCCGCACACTAAAAACAATATTAACGCATACAATGCATTTGGTAAAGCAATCAAAGCACGTCGTCGTCGAACGATGACTGCTTCGTTGTTGTTGTCGTCGTCGTCGTCATCATCATCATCATCATCATCAGCAGCAGCATTATCAGAAAGAGTTTCGACCTCTACGGGGTCGTCGTCAACGTCATCAACAAAAGAAACCATTTCAAACGGAAGTTTCCGGCGAAGAGATTTAGCCGCCTCTTCTATATTGATTATTACGAGTTCAACTTTATTTACTCCTCATTTCGCTTTCGCAGACGACAACGAGGATATGTCTCAAGAGGAGTTAGACGAATACGTTAAATCAGTCACGGCTAAAAATAGTGGCAAAGTCACCTATATCGATGTAGATACAGAAGTACAAGACTCGAGTTTGTCGAGTACGTTCAAAATGTCATCGTTATGGAAACTTGGGAATAAATCAAAACCGGTAGGAGGAGATCCGTCGAATTATCCAGAAGCGACATTCGATGGTCTTGTAGATCCCGTGAATGGTGTCGTCGCGACGCGAATATTTTTCACAAAGACTGAAAACGTTGACATCGGTACAATAGAAGCATTAGGAAAGCCAGAGAATGTGCAAGTATATAAACAGTTATATTTAGAGGGAGTAAATGACACGTTCAAACGATCAGACATGCTCGGTGCCTCGTCGAGAACCGATGCGAATGGGAATAAATATTACGATTACGAGCTCGTCGCATCTCCTCCACCAAAGTCCTGCCCAAGCGCTGTTGGCTGTTTATATCCTGAGCATATTTATTTAATATCATCGTGCGTTAAAGATAGAAAGATGTTTGTGATGGTTGTTGATGCGACGCCGGGGCTCTGGCGTCAAAGTGGGGCGTCGTTGAAAAAGCTTCGCTCGAGTTTTAACGTGGCGACGAAACAATCAGAGACGCCTTCGTCTCTTTCAGAAATATAGATAACAAGTACATGGAGGTACCGGGTACCATACACTACTTTAAGTTGCAATTAATAATTTCTAAGCGCTGCTGCTATTCAACATTCGCTCCTCGACTAATTTCTTCGCCCTTTCGGCTAGCTCATTTTTCCTTTTCGTTTCTGGATCATTTGTATCGCTAGCACTGTCATTAGTTGTCATTGTTGTCGCCAATTCCGCGTCCGAGGCTAGCGATGTCGTCGGCGCGTTTCTCTTAAAATTCAAAATCTTTGAAAGCACGTGGCTTGATTTCGTACTACTATTATAAGTCGAACTATCTCGTGCCAACGCGGCCTCTTCTCGAGCCCGAGCGTTGCAAAATACGTAATACAAAGGCGTCGATATAAACTTTAAAACCACATACCTAATGCCGGGAGGAAAAAGCATGTGAAAGGCAAACAATGGTGAATTGTCGCCGTACCCTTCTCTACCTTTAATCTGTTGAAAAAAACGCAAATACGTCCAAGCCATGGTCGCGCCGATGATGTCGAAGAGCCAAATGCCAAAGCTATGATGTTCTGCTCCTCGATAGATGCACCAACCAAGCGTGCACGAGACGTACATAAGAATTAAATGTTTATTTCGTAAAGATTGCGGAGGGTGTGCAAACGATGGTATCCATTTCGGTAAATTAAACGCAACGCACTCGTCTGGACTGAGCTGAAGTAACGCGATGAGCAAAGCGGCTATGACACCATGAAAACCGCTTATTTTTGCAAAGAGAAAGTATTGGTCTCTGGTGATAACGTACAGTATAAACATGATAACGAAAGTCGATGCACCAATAGATGCGTTGGTAATGACGATGAACTTGCAGAACTCGACCGCATCCCAACTCGCTTCGACAAACTTCCCGATGAAAATCAACATAAAACACGAAAAAAGCAAATTTAACGGATTTGTTTCGAAATACCCAGCGGAAAAAACGTTCCAAAAGTGCGTCGGTATAGTCTTATCAGGGATCAACGCCAGAAAGTTTTCCGAATTCGGAACGAACCAATACACCAGATGATTAAATACCAAAACCCCAACAAAAAACTTTTGAGTGAACGACGACGTTTTCAAAGTATGCAATAGTTCAACGGGGATGTTTTTCTCAACTTCGGAAATGAAATCTTCCTCTTCCGTCGCTAATAAAACCGAATTGTTATCGGCATTTACGGAGCGCTCATATTCAGTATCCATCTGCTGTTCACTCTCCATGGTCACAGCTTCTGTCTCTGCGTGGTCTTATTTTGTCTATTACGTAATTCTACAGTTTCGTTATGTGCCTCTATTTTTCTCTGGACGTCTGGACTGGCGTCTTGGCAAATCGAAAATGCGAGCCAAAAAATCAACAATCAAGCACAGTAGGTACAGGAAAGGAAACTAGACTATGTATATATAGTTTGTAATATTTTACCTGAATGCATTTAATGATGCATACTTTTGAAATGCTGCTACTATTGATCGAAGAGGGTGGTAGTCATGTACGTACATGTGTGTGTTCTTCTACGATGTCTGTGTTTGTTTTAACCTAGAAACCTTTTTCTCTCTCTTTTGCCCGTCTTCTCGCGGTGAAGTAAACGCGTGCTATTTCTATACTCTCACCCAACACCTGTTGCAATCACCAACGCAGGTTCCTTCGCAATCGATCGTGTTGCCTAGCGCTTGCGGGACGCGAATGACATACTTTGCAAACGCCGTCGTCCCTCGCTTCATGAAAAAATTCTTCTCGACATGTTCCACCGCCGGCTTCATGACACCGTCGATGTCCATCGCTAATATTTCTGGAAATTTACTGACAATAACGTCTATTTTATCCCTCGCTACGCCGAGAGATTCGATAAACTGAATTCGTTTTTCGATTTCATCCATGTCTGGAATTTCTTTCACCTTCTCGTTTCTCCAATAATCCTGTTTTGCCCATCCGAATCCTTTTTGCATAACTCTGTCCGCGTCGTCGTCGTCGAAGCCAAGTTCCATGACGACAGCTTTTGCAGAAGCCCATTTGATGGACTCGTCGTCCGTCAACAAATCGCACATCATGGATTTTGTACAAGGAAATGACGACGACGAAGCTGTGGTTGAGACGTATCTTCGTTCATACGCAGACGCAGACGTGACGAGTTGTTGTTGTTGTTGTTGTTGTTGAGGATGACGATTACTGGTGGAAGAGCGATGACGTTTGCTTTTTGAGAATGCATTTTGTAACGCTTGTTGGTTATAGAGATAATGGTGCCTTTTTGAAGACAACGACAACATCTTAGTTGTCATAGATGGCTGATGTTGCAGTACAGCTGATGTAGTCGTCCCGAACATGATATATGTTCGATGCGACGGGTTGTGTAAGAATTAGTATAGATAGGAGAAGAGTGGGAGAAAAGTCTCGTCTTAACAAAAAGCAAAAGGATAATTCAATCGAATGGAACTTTTTCTTTTTACTTTTTGGAAATACAAGTGTAGGGTAAGTAGAACAACAAAAATTTTACAAAGTTTCACTACTCCCCATTCCTCTCGCACGGCGTTGTCGAGGAACTGGATGACTATTCATATATCCTCGAAGTGGATCTTCTAAAGTTGGCACGTAATTGGATTTTGGCTGTGTCTTTCCTTCATAGTCATTGGGTCTTCCTCCCATCATAGTCGAATCTCTAATACCAAACGCTGACATCCCCATTTGCTTCGCTTTATTTGTACTTCTTCCTCTACCACCGTGGTTGCCGAACATTTTCATATCATCTCCTCCAATAATGCTTTGCATACCAGGAAGCGAACCCATTTGGTGAGAACCATGCGTGTGCTGATGGTGGGGATTGGTAGGGTCGTGGTGATTTTCGGTGCGATGCTGCGCAAAATGATCCCGAGCGTGCGCATGCGCTCTCTGTAAGTGATCCCTTTCGTCTCCAAACTCTTCGTCATTCTCGTCCGCGTATCTATCAACGTCGTGTTTACCAACCAGCGACGGGCAAATACCCTCCCTGACCACGATTGGGTCATCACCACGTTTGTGAATAAATGTATTCCTTCCTTCTTCGCTGAGCATGTGACCTGGAGTTTGGTTGATGAGCTCGTGCATATCCTGAGTCACATGACGTTTTCCCAAGCTCAAAGCGACATCGTTCGCATTTAATTTAAACGTAGAAATCACAGCGTCGAACAGTGCAAACAAGAGTGCGCGTCTCTTTTCGACTTTACAGTTAAGTGCGAGAACGAGAACGGTTGCCTCATCGTTAGCACCTCTGGCCTCAAGAGTCTCCGCGGACGGAAGAATCTTCGCCAGGACGTAATTGCGCAAGAGTCTCGCCTGTTTACCTTTCGCTAACTCACGTTGTCGTTCGGTTTGGTGTGGACGAGAGGTTTCGATTCCCTTTGCTTTGTTTACGTCTTCGAGTTGTCTCATTTTGTTATTCGTGAGGAAGTTTGCAATGCACTCACGTTTCGTTTCACCTTCGCCCGCGAATCGAGTGGAGAAAACACCCGAAAGCTTCAACGATTTCACGGCGATGGTGCTCCACGTTGGATTGCTCGTCGATACCTCGTCGTCGTTTTGCGAGAAGAAATCTATAATTCTCTGCCGTTTAAAGTCATCCACAGAGTTCCACAGCGTCAGTAACGCGAAAGGACCCGAAGGCCCGCATTCTGAATCCGCGTTCTCCATGAGGAAACCATCCATCGGCGTGCTATTGAGCGAGTGTGCATCTACGATTTTATCAATTAAATCCTTTTCCTTGCCTTCCGGTTGCCCGGTGATGCTTTTCCAAAACTTTGTTGTCTCTTCTCGAATTTCTTCCTCGGAGAGTCTCTCACCCCCTCGTTCGTTTCGTCGCGATGTATCCCCGTTTTCATTATTATTTTCGCCGGAAGCATCTTCAGAGGAGGAGGAAGCCTCCTTTGCGACTTCTTCTTCGATTTGCTCGAGTTCGTTCTCTTCGTCTTTATTCAACTGAGTGTTTTCAATCTCTTCTTCGTGTTGTTGCTCTTCTTCTTCTCGCGTAGCGGCGTCGATTGTTGCTTCGTCGTACTCTTCACTCTTTTTTGTTCGTCTTTGTATCGCGTTATTTTCATCATAATCGGAGACAATTGGGTTCCCGTCCTCGTCGTAACTTTTTAACAATCGGGCACCGTCTGTGACAGAAATGCCACAGCTTAAAAGAAAGACGACGAACGTCGACGCGATGAACAAAAATCCCACGGTTCGCGTCATTATTTTTGTGCGCACGCAGACTTTTGACGATCGATTCGCCTTTCGCTATTTTTTCCCCACGCACGCGGCAAAAAAAATCGAGATTTTTTTCGTGTGTGTGTTGTAAACTTTTTCTTTTTTTGTAAACTTTTTCTTTTCCCTCTCGTTCATCGTTCACTTTCTCTCTCTTTTTTGGTCCTCCCTCTGCTGCACTCTGCTCTTCTGCCTTCTCCGTTGTTTTTTGAAAGAACGAGAGAGAATAATAAAAGAAAACGTTCACCACTTTTTTTTTGCGTTCCTCTCTCTGGAGTGGTCGCGAGTGCTGCGTGAACGCTCGAGTTAAAGCCATTTGCTTTTCGTGTGTGTCTCCTGGATATTTGTACCATCAAGTTCCACCTTAAAGTTGACCAAACACAAAGCCTAATTTTTTATTTCTTCTAAATCTTGCTTGAAAATCGAACGAGAGACACGAACAGAGAGAGAGAGAGAGAAAGAGCGAAGAGAAAGAAGAGAAAGAAAAAAAGAGAGGGAGAGAGAGAAAGAAAGAGAGAGAAAGAGAAAGTGTGTTTGCGTGCGTGCGTGCGTGTGCGTGCGTGTGTGTGAAACATGCCAGAGAAGAAACCATCGCCGTCGTCGAAAGAAGAACTTCGGGCGAAAAGCGTGACTTGGGCGAACGAGTCGAGAATAGAAGAAGTAGTCGAATACGAGGTCAGTCAATATGAACAGAGCGATATGGATAGTTTGGAATTTGAGGGAGGGGCTACTGGACGGCGTTATAGGATCAAAGAAAATCCTGGGTGTTGTTGCATTATCATGTGAAAATAGCGATGTAGATATAGCATTATTACTCTCGTACTAGTATACTTGTGGATCTTGAACATCCATTTCCTCTCGTTTCGTCGTCACTTTAAACCTCCCAACATCTTTATAAAAAGAAAATGAGTTTTAGTACTAACGCAACACAAGTGAAAGCGCTCAGTGTTCATCAAAACACGTCTCCTCGCCATAAACGACGAAAACAAATCATAAAATTCAGGAGAACGCGTGCAGTTCACGGCGACGATGGTGATGAAGTCGCTCCTGAAAATTTCATCAGAACGGAAGGGACTACTAACGATGAGAAAGACTCCTATGAATATGGAATATTTGGAAAGTCTATCGCTACGTATGACTCGGCAGAGACGAGTTATAACGATAGCGCGTGGGATAAGTTTGCAATTGCTTTATTCAACGCCAAGTTAGCCGGAAAAATCATGGAAACAACAGAAGGTACATTATCTTCAGATGCGAAAAAGTTTTCAATGTTTTCATATGAGAGGCTGGTGTATTTAGCAAACGAAGTCGGCGTAGTTTTTACAGGCGCCGACGCGCAGAGGAAAATAGTGACGGAAACGTTATTAGAATTAATCCCAGAGATTATCAGAATATTGTTTAAGAAACTAATAAAACCATCAAATTGGGTAGATGAGATGAACGCCGTGATAACAGTAGAGTTCTTCGGTTGGCTTGTTGGCCCCTCTGAGCGAGTGCCGCGAGAGTCCGATGATGTACTCGCCGCCGTAAAAATAAAGAAGTGTAGATATCTAGAACAATCAGGCTGCGTGGGGGCGTGCACAAACTTTTGTAAAGTTCCGACGGAGAATTTCTTTAAAGAAGCCTTCGGTGTAGATGCGCACCTTGAGCCTAACCATAAAGATGGCTCGTGCGTCATGACGTTTGGTGAGAAATTATCGGACGAGGAGGCTTTTTCGGCACCGTGTTACTTGGCGTGTAAAAACAGAGGAGATGGACCAAACAATCATCATGCCGGTTCAGCACAGGAGACAAAGTGTTGGAAATTGCCGTGAAAACCGCACGATGCGCAAATATTATATCGCGAATGACATAAATCGCATTTGTAGCAGTATGTATTTTATATAGTATTCGAACAAATTAAAATTATAAGTGATCAAACTCCCTACTAGTGCTAGCGTTAACCCCACCACCTCTGCTGTTCTCAACTCCAAACATCGGTGTTGGCAATGCACTGCTATCGTTCCCGACGTTCAACCGGGTCGTGTCATCCTCTTCTATCTCGTCATCATCCAAAGGCATATACTGACTGAGAATTCCCCGAATCTCCTGGTCCATGACTTGCTTCATCTTCCAACGATAGAATAAAAACAAACAAATGACCAGCACCAACAAGGAAAAAAAGACCGAGGCTAAAACTGTCGACGATTTTTCAACACTTCGAGCGCTCTGTTGCACGGACACGCAACTCCACGCATTTAATGAATCTGAAAATTCAGAGTGCAAACCTTTGGGACAAACACACTCGTAATATGGAAACGCACTCGTCGTCGAGCATGTCGTTTCACCGCTCTCGTTCAAATCACTGGTGCACACATTCCATCCATCAGCTCCCCGGGCACACTTGTCATTTATAAGTCCACTATCGCTACACATCTCTGGTTTGAGATCGTTGGGGAATCCCGCGCATATCGCCTTCAACACTTCACCTCGCGCTAACTTACCTCGATATTGCACGTTGTTTATGACTACTGTTGGTAAGATTCGTACCGAAGATCGAGTGGAATCACCCGGAGGTGATTGTGCTATAATTTGTTCCTCCATCATAGCGTTTTCAGAATTTGCATCGATATCACCTATACAGGTGTTCCACGAGGAAGTGTCCAAACCTGCTCGGTTCATTGCATTCTCAGCGCAAGGAAACGAATTAAACTTCCCACTACTCATCGTACACGATGATTGAAATTCCGTGATGTAGTCCCACCACTTCGTAGGGACGTGTGAGTCATTTGCAGATTTAAACGCACAAAGAGCTCGTAAATTCGAAACGACAACATCTGCCCCGGAATATCCGCTGTCCAGGTCTCTGTCAGGGTCAGGAATACAGTATCTACCATTATTTATGCATTCCGATAAACAAACATCGCTGTCTTCGTACCCTTCGGGACACGACCACGTCAAATAGTGCGGCGTAAACTGGGTGTAATTCTTCGTTTCCAGCTCCTTCGCTATTGGTGCCCAGTCGTTGAGAAATCCAACCTGCGCGTCGCATTTAGCGCCACAAGAATCCGTCAATTCGGTCCATATTTCATATTCAACCCTTGAATCCGGATGCGGCAACACATCCGTCCAATTGAGCGTGGCGATGACGGCGTTGCCAGCTGAAAGTTCTTCTTCAAACTGATCACCGACGCTTTCGGTTATTAACGCAACCGGAACTGAAATGTTCTTCACGTACTCTTGCGATTCCGCATCATCGGCAGCGTCCATGGTAATCAAATCCTCCGCAATATTATCGACGATAATCACTGCTTCTGCTCCGGCTTTTTGGGCGAAATACGCTTTGGTTGTAAACGGGCACTCGCCACGGTTCAAGAGCATGATGTTTGCTCCGTATGAACTATTCGTGTTGAACGCGTTCGCGTCGAACTCTGCGCACCCATCTTGGTCGGTTTTGGGATATTTGAACGATCCAACCAGCGTTGCTCCGTAAAGTGGCACACCAAAGTTCGCGATGGCCATGTCGTATCTCCCTTTTAACTTGCTCGGCAAGGAAACCGTGAAAGAAGCGCGTTCCACGTGAAATCCACTTTCGACGCGTTCAACAAGGGACAAGAACAACGCGCAAGATAGAAAGACGACGAAAAGAGGAATCTTCACCATGGTATCTCACTTCCTTTTTTTACTCACTCCCCCTCCGTCGCAAGATCGTGTGCAGTATACCGCGCAAACCAAATTCTTCTTTTCTTCTTCTTGGTTGTTACAAAAAAGTTGCGGGGTGCACAACAAAAAAAATGACGTGTTGCCTCTTTTCTTCCTTTTCTCAAAAATTCTTTCTTTCTTCCCTCAACACTCAATGAAATGAAATAAGTACACCCCCACTTCAAAAAACATCGTCATCTGAAAGAAATGCTCAGCTCCTCGTTGAACTCCATCACGCGCGCCGCATCACTCTCACGAACTTCATTTGCTTCTTGTTCGTCGTCTCCGTCGTCGAGGTCGCCATCATCGTCACCATCTTTGATCAAATCGGCGTTGTTGTGTTCATCAAATAAAACTCTTTTCAGTTCTGGATTTGGTAAAATAAAGACGGATAAATTCGTCCAAGAGAGAACTAACAGAAGAGGAAACAAACTTTCCACCTCGTGCATGACTACTGCGGATGGAAATAAATACACCATCGCGGATCAACCGTTACGTTTCGCCAATGGCAAGAAAGAAAACAACACGAGAATGCTCGATATTGACGCCGTTTATGATGGTTCATTTTTGCAAGGGAAGCGCGTTTTGGTCACTGGTGCTAACCGAGGCATAGGATTGGCCTTGGCGAAAGAGCTCAACAATAAAGGCGCTTTTATTCTCGGGACGTGCAGAAAAACCTCCGAAGAACTCTCAGCGTTATCGAACGCACAAATAATAGAAAATTGTGAAATTACCGACGAAAACTCCATAGTAGACGCGTTTAAACAGATCACCGAACCGGTGGATATCGTCATCAATAACGCGGGGTATTTTTACGAACCGTTGGAAACTTTGGATTCAATGAACTTTGAAGAAGAGTTGAAAATGATCGATATTTGCGCACTTGGTCCGTTAAGAGTTGTCAAAGTTTTGAGAGATATGAAACTGTTGAAAACGGACGGAACGTGTAAGATTGCAATGATTACTTCGCAAGGCGGTTCAATTTCCTGGCGCGAAGTGCAAAATCCAGATGGACACGATTACGGGCATCACATGTCCAAAGCTGCGGCGAATATGGGGAGTAAATTGCTCGCACAAGAGTTAAAGAAAGAGAAAATTGCCGTGCAAATATTGCACCCAGGTTTCAATAAAACTGGAATGACAAAAAAGTACGAGAAGATTTGGGAAATCGAAGGTGCCGTGGACGCTTCAGTTGGGGCGAAACGCGTGATGCATGAAATTTCTCTCATGGACGCGGATAAATACAGCGGTTTGTTCATCAACTGCGAAGATGGATTACAAATTCCGTGGTAATCGTGAACACGTATACATGTTTTTAATTGATTTGAATCTAACGTTACTTCGAGTGTGATGTGGAATACATGGTTGCGTAACTACTACTCGTGCTCCCGCCGATATCGTTTTTGTTTTTGTTTTTGTTGTGTAAAGTAGTGGTACAATGAACAGCGGTGATACAATTTTTCGTGCTGGGACTCCTCGTAACTTCCTTCTTTTTCTTGCTATTGTTCACAATACTCATCGAGGAATCGTGGGTGACGGCTAAATACCCATCCGTAAGAAGGGAATCTATACGGTTGGCGAGTTTTTTCGCTTCTACATTTCGGCTCACGAGCGTCATTTCTTTCTCTTTCGATATCGCCGCGCGGCGATTAGCGATACGCAAATTTTTGGAAATTTGATCCAAATGATCCGATAGCAGTTCGCGTTCGG
>MDTG01026167.1_pt1 | contig 16409 bp, 16 predicted proteins | sample 811421 | NCBI WGS metagenome assembly MDTG01 (sample SAMN05326645, study PRJNA326480) | marine metagenome | isolation source: seawater | place: Pacific Ocean: South East | collected 2011
TCTCTTAATTTCATCAATATTTGTCATACCACATGAAATTATTAATGGTTTTTTTGTTTTTATTATTTCATTAATTAATTTCTTATTAGTTATTTCAAATGCTGCAATTTTATATGCTGGGTTGTTCAATTTTTCAGCAAATTTTACAGTTTCAGCGTCATAGACTGAAGTAAATACCTTTGCTTTTTTTTTTCTTGCATACTCCCAAAGTTCTATTTCTTGATCTTCACTAAGTTGCCATTTTTTTGTCATTTCAATGAATTGTGATGCTTTAGGATTTTTTGAAGTATCATATCTTCTATCAGCAACATAGGTTTGAAATTTTATAAAATCTGCACCACCCTCATTTGCTAAATCAACCATTTTTTTTGCTCTGTCTAAATTTCCTAGATGATTAACACCTATTTCTGCAATCACCGGAACAGGTCTGTTGTAACCTATTTCAACTTCATCAATTTTGACAATTTTATTTTTATTCATTTTAAATCTTTTATCATATTTTATAGTTTAATATATTAGCTTCATATATAAAATATTGTTTGCTCAAAAGTTTTTAACTGATATAAATTCAAGCTAATGTCATACGGATTTAGCGGTCGTTTATCAGGTAAATTTCCTTCTCAGGTAATGGTTGATATTACAGAAGTTTGCAATTTAGGTTGTATACACTGTGCACACCCTTCTTTTAAATTGAGTAAGGTATATCAAAAAAGAATGTTGTCACCAGAATTAAATAAAAAAATGGTTGATGAAATATTTGATATCGGAAAGGGACATACAAAGTATATAAGATACACTAGTAATGGTGAACCTTTAGTTCATCCAAAGTCTTATGAAATGATTTTATATGCAGTGCAAAACTCAGGAACAAAAGTTACACTTACAACAAACGGTACTTTATTAAATGAAAAAAGAATGAAAAGGCTTTTAGAAACAGGTCTTCATATGATTGATGTGAGCTTAGATGCTTTTAACAACGAGACTTATAAAAAAATTAGAGTTGGTGGTAATTTAGATGTAACAAAAAGAAATGTTTTAAAACTTATTGAAATGAATAAACAAATTAATAATAAAACCAAAATAATTATTAGTTTTGTTGAACAAAAAGAAAATTCTAGTGAAATCGAATTATTTAAAAAATTTTGGAACAAAATGGGAGCTAATGAAGTTTTAATTAGAAAGCTACATACAAATAGTGGATCTAACGAAAATGATATTATAAATGATGATAATAGTAGAACGCCATGTCTATACCCATGGGAAAGAGTTGTTTTAACAGCTAAAGGTATGCTCTCTTTTTGTCCAACTGATTGGTATGGTAAGTCTGAAATTATTGATTACAGTAATACCACTATACAAGAAGTTTGGCAGAATAATTTTTATAAAGATTTAAGAGAACAGCATTTGTCATGTAATTTTTCTAATGAATTTTGTAAAAACTGTCCAGATTGGAAGAACACTAGTTGGCCTAATGATCATAAAAAGAGTTATGCTGATTTAGTTGAGAGAGTTCTTTACAATGAAAATTAAAAGAGTTTTCGTTACTGGAGCAATGGGTTTTATCGGCTTTAGCTGGTGTAAAAAACTTCTTGAAAATGGTTATGAAGTTTATGCAATAGATATTAAAAAAAATAACAAAAAACTTAATAATTTTAAGAAATTTAGATATTTTAAAGATAGTGTTTTTAATTATGATTTGGTAAGAAAATTAATAAAACAAACAGATTTGACTTGTCATTTTGCTGGAATAGCAAGTCCAAAGGAGTATTTAATCAATACAAATAAAGTAATTGATTTAACAGTTAATCCATCTTTAGTCATTATAAATGCATGCTCAAAATATGGAAAAAAGTTATTCTTTACCTCTACTTCTGAGATATATGGAAAATCAATTGAATTACCTTTCAAAGAAGATGGAAATAGATATCTTGGATCTACAAGTACACGAAGATGGTGCTATAGTACAGCAAAAGCATTGGTAGAACATGCAATTTTTGCAAAATTATCTGTTAAAAAAAAAAATTTTATAATTTATAGATTATTCAATATTTACGGTCATGGTCTTGAGGGAAGAGTTGTAGATATATTTTTTGAAAGAGCCAGAAAAAATAGAGATTTAGAAATTTTTGGAACAGGTAGAGAAAAAAGATGCTTTTTGTATATTGATGATTGTATAGAAATTTTCTTTAAAATTTTAACTAAAAATAAATTTGATAATCAAGTTTTAAATATTGGAAATAACAAGGAAGAAACAATATTATCATTAGCAAAAAAAATAATAAAAATAAGTGACTCAAAGTCACAAATAAAAATTAAATCACCCCGTGCTAAAAATAAAATGAAAAAGCAAGGATTTGAGGATATCCTAAGAAGAATACCATCACTAGTTAAATTAAAAAAAACTTTAAAATATAAACCTAAAACAAGTTTAAATGAAGGATTGAGATTAATTTATAAGGAAATGCAAAATAATTTTTGAAATGAATAAATATTTCTATGGTAGGCATTTAATAGATAAAAATGACATTAAAAGCGTAAATTCATCATTAAAAAATTATCTAAGTCAAGGACCAAAACTTAACGAATTTGAAAATAAATCTTCAAATTATTTTAGAGCAAAATATTGTACAGCAGTCTCAAGCGCTACAGCTGGTCTTCATCTTGCAATATTATCTTTAAACTTAGAAAAAAATTCTATTGTTTTTTTACCAGCATTAACTTTTGTAGCAACAGCAAATGTTTGCTTATATGCAGGACTTAAAATTAAATTAGTAGATATATGCCAGAATACTTTTAATATGAATTTAAATGAATTAGAAATAAAATTATCAAAGTTAGGCAAAAAAGAAAAAAAAAAAAAGAAAATTAATTATTCCTGTTCACTTTGGTGGTTTACCTTGTGACATGAAAAAAGTAAAAAAAATTGCGTCGAAATATAATTGTTATATTTTAGAGGATGCCTCTCAAGCTATGGGTTCTAAATTTAATGGTAAATTAATAGGAAATTGTAATTATAGTGACGCTTGTATTTTTAGTTTGCATCCAGTTAAATCAATTACGACAGGTGAAGGCGGGCTTATACTAACTAATAAAAAAAAAATGTCAGATAAAACTAAACTTTTAAGAAGCCATGGACTTAAAAAAGATAACAAATATCACTGGAAAAACGACATGATTGATTTGGGATTTAATTATAAAATTACAGAATTTCAATCTGCACTTGGCATATCTCAATTAAGTAAACTAAAAAATTTTATTGTAAAAAGACAAAAAATTTCAAATTTTTATTTTAAAAAGCTTAATAAATTAAATTTGAAATTTCAAAGTTATAATAAAGTTAAATATTATCATTCGTATCATTATTTTATAATTAAATTTAAAAGTGTAACAAAAAAGAAATTCGAAAGCTTTATTAAACAACTCACCAAATATAGAATTTTTGTAGGAAGACAATATAAGCCTGTAAATCTTCACAGTTTCTACAAAAAAAAAATTAAAACTAATTTTCCTATCTCAGAAGATTATTATAATACCTCAATACAAATACCTATATATCCAAAACTTAGTAAAACTGATTGCAATTACATAGTTAAAAATTTAACTTTAGTTATAAATAAATTTTTTAAGAATATTTATTAGATTGAAAAAAAAAGTATTAGCAATAGTTTTAGCAAGAACAGGTTCGAAAAGATTTCCAAATAAAGTATTAAAAAAATTAAGTAAAAACGGACCATCAATAATTGAATATGTAATTGATAAACTTAAAACTTGTAAAAATATTAATAAAATTATTATAGCAACATCAAAAAATCCTAGAGATGATGTGATTACTGTAATTGCAAAAAAAAAAAAAATATCTGTTTTTAGAGGAAGTGAAAATAATGTATTACTCAGAATGATCAAATCAACTTCAGGTCTAAAAGACAAATATAATTATTTGGTAAGAGCTAATGCAGATTGTCCGTTATTTATGCCCAGCATTTTGGATTTAACAATCAAAAAATTTATAAACTCAAATAAAGATTTATATTCACCGTTCTTTGATAATAAATATCCTTTTGGATTTAGTTTTTGCATTTTTAGACAAAAAACATTGCAAAAAATATATAAATTAACATCTAAAAAAAAATATTTAGAACATATTGAAAATTATTGCTTTGATAACAAAAATTTATTCAAAATCCAAAAAATTAAAAAAGACAAATTTTATTCTCCAAAACTAAAACTTACTTTAGACTCGGCTAAAGATCTTGTTAAAATAAAAAAAATTTATAAAAAAATAAGAAAAATAAAAAATAGTGATCAGCCTAAATTTTTAATTGATAATTTTAAGTAGAATATGAATTGTGCCATATTACAGCCTCATTACTTTCCCTGGCTAGGTTATTTTTCTATGATTAATAACGTTAATATTTTTGTGATATTTGATGATGTTAAATACATAAAAAGAGAATGGAAAAACAGAAATAAAATAAGAAAAAATTCTTTTTCAGATGAATTTAAGTGGATATCAGTACCTATAAAAAAAAAATCTCAAGACTCATTAATTTATAATACTGAAATTGATTATAGTATTAATTGGCAAACTAACCATTTAAATTCTTTAGAATCAACATACAATAAGACTAGATATTTTAACTTATACATATCAGATATAAGTAAAATTATTTCAAAAAAACATAAATATCTTGCAGATCTTAATATAGAAATAATAAATTTTTTTTGTAACATTTATAAGATTAAAACAAAAATTCTTAGAAGTTCAGAAATACAAAACTCAGGAAAAAAAGATCAAAAATTATTATCTATTTGCAAAGAACTTAAAGTAAATGAGTACATTGCAAACAATTTATCAAAAAATTATATAGATATTGATATTTTTAAAAAATCAAATATCGAGATAAAATTTCAAAATTTTTCTCATCCTGAATACAACCAAAAGTTTGGTGACAAAAATCTTAAATGGATAAGTAATCTATCAATATTAGATTATCTTTTTAATTGTGGTAATCATTTTTTTGAAAAATTGTAAATTTTAAGAAAATATTTTATTAATAATGTAAATTTTCCAAACATATTCGTCCAAGCTGCAATATGATCATCAGGACATAAATTGCTAATAAATGTGTCTTTGCTGTATTGATACCAAAGAACATATTTTGCTTGTTTTAAAGTCTTTGAAGGAATTTTTTTTTTACTATAAATTTTTTTATGTAAAACTTTTATCCATTTTTTTTTATTATAGATCTTGTTACCAAATAATTTATCAAATCTAGCGCCAGTAAAAATAGTATTATTACCAAAATTCAGGGACTCAAGAACTACAGTTCCTGAGTTTGTATAAATAGGCAATTTATTTTTTAAAATATCAATATTTTTTGGACAATTATTTAAAACTTCTTCTGGAATATTATATTTATCAACAAAATAATCTACAATTGCGTTAGTACCAAATGCTTGATTATTTACTGAAATAGATTTCTTTTTTGCTAATAATTGAACAGGATGTATTTTTATGTGCCAATTTTTAAATTTCTTTTTGGCTAATTCTCTTAGCGTAAAATCTGTCCATTCGAAATGAGATGAAAATATTTGATTTGGGTACCAAGCATTGTTATTTGCATCAGTAAACGAGTGAAGGTATAAAATTTTATAATTTTTATTTATTTTGGTTTTTTTCTTATCTTGAAAAGAAATATTATAAAAACCACTTTTTATTTTTCCACTAAATCTTTTTTTAAGAAATTTATCTATTTTAAATTTGTTTCTATTATAAGCTAGCACTTGTTCTTTTTTATTAAGGCAGGATACTTCTGAATCGTAAATATTACTATATTTAAAAAAAACGTTGGCAGGTCCTAAACAAAAAACTTTTTTATTTTTTTTTAAAAATTCTTGTTTTATTAAATGATTATAAATATAACCTGTGTCTGTAATTATTAATATGTCAAATTCTAGTGCTAACTTAGCAAAATTTTTTTTTAATTTTATTAGATCTAAAAAAAAATTTTTATTTAAACAAAATGTTTCATTAAAATTATATTTCCAAATATTATAATGATTTTTATGAATTGTATCTATTATGGGATAGTAGAGATCTACTAAATCATACTTTTTACACTGGTATTTTAATTTTTTTAAAGAATATTTATAGTTATAATTTTTTTTATCACTTGATTTTGAGTTAATAAATTCCTTTATATTAAGATGTTTAAATTTAAGATTTTGCGTATAACAATTTTTTTTTCTCATATTTCTTGCTACACCAGCATATAGAGATAAACAGTCAAATGTCTGATATTCGAAACTATTAAAAAGAATTTTATTTCCTGATTGATTTCCTAAAATTTTATTACAGAGTTCATCACTTTTTTTTGATACTCCGTATGATAGTATATTTACACAAATTTTTTGAAAGCTATTCCTGTAAATAAATATTAGAAGAGGCTTTATTATACTAAAATAAATTTTACTCATTTTATTAAATAAATTTATAAACTGTTTTTTTTATTTCAAAACACAAGTTTTTAAAATAATAATGATACTTAATTCCAAGTATTAAATGATATTTAGTTATTTGAAATCAATTGTTAAAAAAAATCAATTAATTTATCATTTTTATTTTAAATATTTTTATGATTTTTATCACGAGACAAATGATACTTTTAAATGGCTTATTCAACCATCAAAAAATCCACCTCCAGGTTGGATAAAACATAGGATAATTATAAATAAATCAATCTTTAATTCAACATTCGTTGAAACTGGAACGTTTAGAGGCTCAACATTAGTTAAGGTAAAAAAAAATTTTAAAAAAATATACTCTTTTGAACCATCAGAAAAATTTTATAAATTTTCTAAGAAGAGATTAAAAAACTTTAATAACATCAAGATTATAAACAGTACATCAGAGAAAGGTTTACAATTATTATTGAAAAAAATTAGTGGCAATGTAACTTTTTGGTTGGATGGTCATTACTCAGGTGGTGAAACTTTTTGTGGTAAATACAAAACACCAATAAAAGAAGAAATTAAGATTATAATTAAACTCAAAAAAAGATTTAAAAAATTGGTAATTTTTATTGACGATTACAGATTGTTTGGAAGGAAACCTTATCCAAATAAAAAATATTTAATAAATATTTGTAAAAGAAAAAATTTTAAATATGAAATTAATAACGATATTTTTATTATTAATATAGGAACTTAGTTTTAATTAATCTGTTCTTTTATCAAATTAGAAATTTCTTTATACCCCCAAATTGTGTAATGACCTTTTTTTTTATCAAATAACTTATATGGATCATCTATTTTTGAATACAATTGGCTATAAATATCAATCATTTTAATATTATTTTTAAATAAAAATTTTTCTATATTTTTTCTTGAATTTTCATATTTTTTTTTTTGTTTGCTTGAATAAAAATCTCTCAATGTAGGTAAATAAACAAAATAGAATTTTCCATCATTTTCTTTTAGTTTATTATTTATATTTAAAATTATATTTTCAAAATTCTTATTTTTATTTAAAATAGTTTCCATATTGTAATCCTTTATTTCTATTAAAGATCTAAATTCACTAAGTTTTACAAAATTAATATATTTTTTAATTGGATCTTCTTTGATACCTAGTTGTACATTGCTTTCACTACTTTTTTCTTTTTCTATTTTCTGAATAAAATTAAATATAAAATTATCTATTTCACTTTGATAATTTTTTAAGTTTTGTTTATAATCTTCTTGATAAATGTATTTTGTTAAATATCTATTTTTAAGTTCTTCTCTTAATTCTAATAAATCATTTCCCTCGAAATAAAACCAAATTAATTTTTTTATTTTTTCAAATTCACCATATTCTCGTAAAATTGCTAGTTCTAATAATGGCCCAATACCTGTTTGTGATAAATTTATAATTCCATCAATTTTTTCAAATTTTTCAAGATTTGACTGAAAATTATATTTATTATCTACACATTCACCTATTCCAAAAGAGTCCCCAATCATAACAGTATTGTAATTTTCCCATATAGTGTCTTTATTATTAAAACCATATCTGTCTGATTTGAAAAAAAGCCATTTATTGTCACTATAACATAAAATCATATTCGTATTACTTGGCATTGATAATATAACTTTTTCTGATCCATCAATCTCAAATTTTTCATTGAGCATTCTCATTAAAGAAAAGGATGGTATAAATTTTTCTCCTCTTTTTTTGTAATAGTTATAAATATCTAATTTAGATTTTGTCTCATATATTGCTTTATTTGTTTTATCTTTTGATAGTATTAGGAACAATTCAACAATAAATAATGAAATTACAATTGATATAAAAATAATCAAAAAATTTTTATTTTTTGATATTTTTCCATAAATCAAAAAAAAAAGTAGGGTAGTTATTAGTAATATAGAAATCAGTTTTGAACTGAAGTAAGCAATTGAAAAATCAAAAATTATTCCCTTAACGAATATAAGAATTATTAATAGAATAAGTAATAAAATTATAAAATTAAAAATTTTATTACTTATGTTGTTCATAATTTACTATAAGTAATTCATATTATATTTTTATTAATAATGGAAAGTAATTTTAAAAAAACAATTATCGGTTTTTCTGGAGGTTTAGGCAACCAAATGTTTAATTATGCTATAGGTTTATCTTTATCTTTAAAATTTAAATCAAAATTTATAATTGATAATTCGTTTTACAAATCTTCAGAAAATATATTCAATGAGAGTTTTAAATTAAATCATTTTCATATCAACAAAGATATAGAAGTAACAAATAATTATAATGATTTATTTTTTAAAACTGTAAAAATATCTAGAAAGTTAAAGTTTACTTTACCATTCAACTTAAAAATTTTAAAATTATTTTTACAAAAAACTCCAGATCAAATAATTTTAGAAAAGAATTTTCAATACGATAAAAAATTATTTGATCATCCATTAAAAAATAATACTTATTATTTTGGTTATTGGCAGTCTTTTTTTTATTTTGACCATATCAAAAAAACATTGTTCAAAGATTTTGAACAATTTAATATTAGACAAGATCTAATTGCAAAAGTTTTAAAAAAAATATCTAGCAATACTGTTGCGGTACATATTAGAGGTGGCGATATGGAAGATGATAATTTAATGGAATATGTTCCCATCAGTTATTATAAAAACGGCATTAAGTTTTTTAATAAAAATTTTTCCTCTGATATTAATTTTCATATTTTTACAGATGATATACCTTATGCAAAAGAGCAAGCAAAAAAAATTTTTACTAATAATGAAAAAATATTATTCATAAAAGATTTTGAGTTAACTGATTTAGAAGAGTTTAATTTACTAAGATATTATTCAAGTTATTTACTTGCGCGTAGCACCTTCAGTTGGTGGGCTTCATATCTTTGTTATAATAAAACAAAAACTGTAATTTTACCTTCAATTTGGTTCAAAAATCAAAAAACGCCCATTGATAGACTTGCAGAAAATATGATAACCATACCTGATGAATAGAAGCAAAATTTTAAATTTTGATATAACTAATTATAAATTTAAAGAACTTATCCAGGATTTATTAAAATTAGAACACCTTGAAAAATTGCACAACGCCTTTGATTTAGATGATGATATAAAACCAATTAGTAAAGATACACACTCTCATCCACATAAATTATTTTATTCTAAACTTGATAATGGTTGGAGTGATTTTACTGATCTTTATAATAAATTTATAAAAGAGTTTGTTTTAAAAACTTTAAAAAAAGAGAAGATTCTTTATCAAACTTTGCCAAACTTGAGAATATCTTTACCAAATAGTGTAGCTGTTTCTACTTGGCATAGAGATAGTGATAAAGATAATCTTCATCCTTCAGGTGAAATAAATTTTTTTCTCCCCATAACAAAGGCATTTGATACAAATACAATCTGGATTGAAAGTGAAAAAGATAAAAAAGATTTTCAACCAATAAATATGAATTATGGAGAAATTTTTATGTTTAAGGGCGGGGATTTGATGCATGGAAATAAAGTTAATAATACCTCAAAAACACGAATAAGCTTTGATTTTAGGGTACTTCCAATGGAAAATTATGATCCAAATCATCCTTATAAAACTAGAACAAAAAATCTTGCCTTTAAACCAGGAGAATATTATAGCGAAGCATCTATATGAGTAATTTTTCAAACCTAGATAATATTTTAAAGAAAAATAATCTTAAAGATCCTTGGGATATCGTTGACCTATTTGAAAAAAAACTGTCATCTTATACAGGTAGTAAATATGCAGTAGCAGTAGATTGTTGTACCCATGCAATATTTTTATCTTTAAAATATCTTAACGAAAAAAAAACTTTATACATACCTGAGAACACTTATATCTCTATTCCTAATGTAATTAATATGGCTGGATACAAATTTGAATTTAAAAATATTGAATGGGATGGATCATATAAACTTGAACCTTTACCTGTAATTGATAGTGCTTGTAGATTTACCGCTAATATGTATCAAAAAAATACTTTAACATGTTTATCTTTTCATCACAGAAAACAGGTACCAATAGGAAGAGGTGGTATGATACTAACAGATGATCGAAAAGCATATGATTGGTTAAAACTAGCTAGATATGATGGTAGACACTTAGAAAAAAAATATGATGACGATAAATTTAATTCTATTGGGTGGCATATGTATATGACTCCAGAACAAGCTTGTTTAGGTATTGAAGCATTTGAGCGTTTTAATGATGAAAAAAAAACAATTGGTGGTTCTAATACTTATAAAAGTTTAAGTAGTTATTTAGAAATCTTTAATCAAATATAATTTATGAAAATTTTAGTATGTGGCGCTGGAGGTTTTATTGGAGGTCATCTGATAAAAAAATTAATTGAAGATGGAAAAAAGGTTAAAGCAATTGATATAAAAAAAACTGATGATTGGTTTCAATTGCATTCGGAAGCAGAAAACATTAGTCTTGATTTGAGAGATAATAATAATTGTTTAAAGGCTTTAAAAAATTGTGAGTCGGTTATTAACTTAGCATGCAATATGGGTGGAATGGGCTTTATTCAATCATACAAAGCCGAGTGTATGATTTCAGTTTTAATAAATACAAACTTATTAATAAATTGTAAAAAGCTTGGTATTAAAGATTATTACTTTTCCTCAAGCGCATGTGTTTACAACCAAGAAAAACAATCTAACTCATTTGTAAGTGGATTAAAAGAAACCGATGCATATCCTGCATTTCCAGAGGATGGATATGGTTGGGAAAAGCTGTTTAGTGAGAGAATGTGCAATCATTTTAATGAAGATTTTAATTTTAATTGCAAGATTGGGCGATATCACAATATTTATGGTCCACTAGGAACATTTGATGGGGGCAGAGAAAAAGCCCCGGCGGCTTTATGTAGAAAAATAGCTAAAGCAAAATTAGGAAAAAGTAAAGAAATTGAAATTTGGGGTGATGGTGAGCAAACAAGATCTTTCTTGTATATTGATGATTGTATAGATGCAACTTTGAAATTAGTTAATTCAAGTTACTACCTACCAATTAATATTGGAAGTGAAGAACAAGTATCTATCAATCAAATGGTAAATTTAATCGAAGAAATTGCTGACTTTAAAGTAGAAAAAAAATATATAGATGGTCCACTTGGCGTTAGAGGGAGAAACAGTGATAATGAACTCATTGAAAAAGAGCTAGATTGGAAACCTAGCTATAATTTAAAAATGGGTTTAGAAAGAACTTATAATTGGATTTTTAAAACTCTTAAGGAAAATAAAAATTCAAACATAACAAAATTTAGTTATTTTTAAATGAAAAAAAATATTTATTTTTTTGAAATTGAGGATGTTTTAACCAACCAGGCAAAATTGCCATACAGGACAGGATTAATTTGGTCCTATTGTCTAGAGCATAAAAAAATTAGAGATAATTTTAATCTTGATGGATGGTACTGGTATAGAGATAAAGATAATACTGTTGAAAAAATATTTAAAAAAATAAAAAATCCTAAGCTAGTTGCTTTTTCTTGCTTTGTATGGAACTGGAACTGGAATATGCAGATGGCTAAAAAAATTAAAAAAAAATGGCCTAAATGCATTATTTTAATTGGTGGATGGCAACCTCCAATTTCTGACAGGAGTCAGGGATTTTTCAAAAAATATAAGTATATAGATATTATTTCTCATGGTGAGGGAGAGGTAACTGTTAAAGAGGTTTTGCTTGAAATTTTAAATAGTAAAAAAGATTGGAAAAAAATTAAAGGTTGTTCAATGCCATTTAAAATGTTGAATAAACAAAACCAGGTAAAGAACAATATAATTGATCATAACTTTAAAAAAATAGATGAAAAATATGTAAGTAAGCCAAATAAATATGATACTTTTGTTACTGAACCCAGACCAAGAATTGATCATCTAGCTTTGATGCCTAGTCCATATCTTAACGGCTTATTTGATGAAATAATCAAAGATTGTCCTTATGATTTAGAAGCAACTATAGAAACTACGAGAGGATGTCCATTTGGTTGTACTTTTTGTGAGATAGGCACTAAATATTATCAAAAAATAAAAACACCCACTATAGAAAAGGTTTTTAGAGAGATTGATTGGTTGTCAAACAATAAGGTTATATTTGTTTATAATGCTGACTCTAATTTTGGAATGTTGCCAAGTCATTTAGATATCGCGAGTTATTTAATTAAAAAAAAAAATGAAACAGGCTATCCAGAGAAGCATAGGGTAGATTGGGCTAAAATTCATGGAGATAGAGTAATTAAATTAGCCAAAATGTTTTATGAAGCAAAGATGGATAAAGGTATCACTATTGCTCTCCAATCCATGAATCCGAAAACTTTAGAAGCAGTAAAAAGAAAAAATATGGATGATGGTAAATTAGCTGATTTTTTAAAGAAATATAATGACTCTGATCTGCCTAGCTATATGGAACTTATTCTAGGTCTACCAGAAGAAACAACAAAATCTTTTGTTAATGGAATTTGTAAAATAATGGAACTAGGTCAACACAACTATATTGGCATTTATCCTTTGACAGCATTACCAAATACTCCATTTGGTGACCCAAAATATATCAAAAAATATGGGTTAAAAATTATAGATACATTTCCAGCCTTTTCTCATGTTGACATATCTGAGCAAAACAACTTTGAGAGAGAAAAGATGGTTGTTTCAAACAGGCTAATGTCAATAAATGATTATAAAGATGCAACTTTATGGAGATGGTTGTTTATGTTTTCTCATTATCTTGGATATACACAATATTTATCTAGATTTTTAAAATCAAACATTGGATTATCTTATAGAGATTTTTATTTAAGTTTGATGAAATTTATAAAAAATCCTAAAAAATCAAAATTTTTGAATAAAGAATATCAATATACTGTTAAAGCAGTCAACAAAGTTTTAAAATGTAAGGGTCCTTGGGGAAGAGCGGTTAATGAAATAAGAAAAGATTTTGCATGGGATTTTGAAGAGGCAACAGCTATAAATATAATATTAAATAGAAGTGAGTTTAATAAAGATATTTACAAATTTATGAGTTCTTTTGGGATGAAGAAGGAACTTTTGGACGAATTAATTAAATTTCAAGATAATGCAACAGTGGATCCTACCAAAAGTTACCCATATACATTAGAGTTAAAATTTAATTTAAATGATGTAATTAAACTTTCTGGTAAATTAAAAAAACAAAAACAAGTAATTTTGGTTCAAGGTAAAAACTATAATAATAACATTTTTGAGTGGGGAAAAGAAACCTTATGGTGGGGTCGTAGAGTAGCTGCAAACAAGGCCAAATTTGAAATCAAAAATAATAAAAAAATTAATTTTGATTTAAAAAATTTTCAACCAATTATTTTTGATAAACGTTAACTATTTAATTTTAAAAACCATACCTGAGTAAGTATTTCTAAAAATAGTTTTAATTAGTTTTAATTTTGAATTATGAGCAATAATCCTGGGAGGATTAAATGCAATTATATAATTTTTTGAGTATTTTTGTTTAAATATTTTTTTTAATATTTTTTTAAGTTTTTGATTAGGAAAAGGGTCAAACATAAAATATACTTTTTTTTCAGAGTTGATAGGATATTTTTCTGCATCACTACAGATATAATCAATCTTACATTTATATTTTTTATTCCATTTTTTAGCAAAAAAAATTTTTTCATTTTTTTTTGCCTGCTGAACTAGATTTCTAATAATTTCAATACCTAAAATTTTTTTAAATCTAAATTTAGAAGCTATAAGTGTAACCTTACCTTTGCCACTGCCAAGATCTATAAAAATATATTTTTTATAATTTATGTTTAAACTTTCTAATGCCTCAATAACAAGAGAAGTATACGCAGGAGAATAGTGTTTATAATTTTTTGATGACTTTCCTTCTCTAATTTGAGTAGAAGTTCCATTTATTAAATCAAAAAATAAATTATCTTTAATTTCATCTAACAAACTTATCACTCCTCTTTTTTTTAATATTTTGAGGTAACTTTTAAAATAAAAGTTTGAATTTTCAGGCATATTTTTAATTTATTATTATTTTAGGATTATATCTTTGTTCAATGATCTTTTAAAAATACTAAATATTATTTCGATTATTATAGAGTAAAATATTGTAGATATAACTGAATTTGTAAAAAAAGGAATTGCAAGAATATAGCATGTTAACAATCCTGAAAAAGTATATCCATATGATCCAAGTAACCAAACCCCAAGGTTAGTAATAAAAAAAAATATTACAGCACCACTTAATACCCCAAATATTCTAACAGTGGTTTTTGAGCAAAAATGTTTAGAAATTATTCCAATCAAAATAATACTTCCCCATGTAAATAATATAACTCCATGAAAACCAATAATTAAATCCGTAATTGCAAAACTTAAAATTATTGGAGTTATGTATCTATATCCAAATATTGCTGGGATATAAAAACTGACAGCTATCAAACTAGTAAAATTTGGGGGGTGAGGAATGAATCTAGTAACTGCTATAGTTAAAAATATCCCTATCGAAATTTTTAAATATTGCATGATTTTATATTAATTAATGTTAGATTTATTACAATACACATATAATTAAAATTTACTACTTATCCCAAAATTAAAAGCTCGATCCATTGTTGAATACATATAAGCTTGCTCATAATTTTCATTAAAAAGATTTTCTATATTAAAATAAAAATTTAAATTACTTTTAATATTATAATTAAAATTGTAATTAGCTAAATAATATTCTTTTAAAATAACATCAGCAAAACTATTGTTTGCGTTTCCATAATCTCTTACCTCATCTGAGAAATTTAGACCAAAGTTATGACTTAATTTGTTTTTTGAGTAATTAAGTATAACAGACCACGAGTGTCTTGGAACTCTTACCATTGATTCATCAATACAAGAAGTTGCACCAACATTGGGATCATCACAGTCTGCACCGTCATGTGTATCACTATAATTATAATTAACATCAAAATTGAAATTTTCATTAAATTTCCAATCGGATGCAATTTCTATACCTCTACTTTTAATTTTAGCATTGGCATTTTTTACCTTCCATCCATGAGATTGCCATCCTTCTAACGGATCATCATATTCTATGTTAAAAAATGAAAGGACAAGATTGCCATCTAATTTTTGAAAGTATTTTTCATATCCAATATCAAAACTTTTACTTTTTTCCGGCTTAAGATCTTCCTTATTAGTAACAGCCGTTCCATAAAAATAATCATATAAAGTAGGAAATCTTAAACCTGTTCCAAATGAGGATCTTATTCTTGAATTATTGTCTAATACATAGGCTAAAGTTAATCGTCCAGTATTAAAACTTCCAGCTGTTGTATGATCGTCTCTTCGTGCACCAATTGTTGAATATACTTTTTCAGATGGTCTAAACTGAAAATCAAAATATTGCGAATAAACTGCCTCATCACTCTTTAGATAATCTGTGGGCCAATCTTTCTGAAATTTTGCTTCATCAAATTCGTGATCAAGACCGTATAAAAGCTTATTATCAAGATTAAAATTGTACTCACCAAATAAATTAATAGAATCTCTATATCCATAATAATTCTTTGAGTCATTTGTGTAAGTCTTTGTAGCCCTTTCGATATTTGTATAGTTGTATAAAAATGTATTCTTATGTTTTCCAAAATCAGAAATAAACTTTAAACTGTAAGATAGTTCATTATCATCCGATGAATTATTATTATCTGTTCTTCCTTTTGTAACTTCGTCATAATTTAAAAAAGAGTCACTATATCTAAGATTTCCAATAAAAGAGAAATTATCATTTAGTGAAATTTTATATTTTGAAATAATACTTTTATTTTCATAACTATCGTCATCATTTGTAGAGACTTCATCATTCATTGCCGAAATTCCATCTGTGTTAA
>MDTG01273884.1_pt1 | contig 16409 bp, 10 predicted proteins | sample 811421 | NCBI WGS metagenome assembly MDTG01 (sample SAMN05326645, study PRJNA326480) | marine metagenome | isolation source: seawater | place: Pacific Ocean: South East | collected 2011
TCGATGATACTTTTGAAATCTATGAAGAACGGCAACTTGCTCATGTGTTACTCGAAGCACCTCGAAGACCTGTAGATCTTGACTTGTTCTGCGCCGGCCTCCAGATTCAACCACAACGAGCTGAAGAGATGATGGATACTCTTCGCGGCGTCATGATGCGGCAAATCGGTTCTGAAGCTGGAACTATCATCGCCGCTAAGGACGATCGACTGTTACCTTGGTGGTTAGCGAAATCTGATTCTAAACAAGATTAGAATCGCATATCATCATCGAGGCCGGACATCATACTCGATTGTGCATCAACGCGTGCCAATGCTTCTCGACGACGTCCTACCATAACTAGGCCTGCAACTGTCATTAAAGCGATTGTCAGGAGCAGGATCATAGTCGGAACTGACCATGTTGCTGCGGCTTCCTTAGCTACGTCGAACCATCCGTTTGTACTCGATAGTTGTCCGAGATCTTTGTCATTATTCGCTTCGTTTGCTTCAATGATCAAATTACCTGGATCTACTATGACTACAACATCATGGTTTCCTGCGGTGACAGGGTATAGTAACGTGATTTCGACATCTTCGGAGGTTCCACTGTCATCAGGTGGCATCAGCGCACCAATCACCTGGCGGTAAGCTACGTTCTCTTCTGAACAAATATTCTTGCGCAGGTTTTCTTCAGTTTCATCTTCACAAAGGACGATGTTGATATCAGTTGCATGAACGTTGCCTCGATTGGCAATTGTAACAGTTACAGGTATCATATCTCCTACATCGGCGGATTCCTCAGATGCTACCACATTTACAATTTCTAGATCTGGTGCACGCAATCGGATTCGGAGTACCTGTTCGTTGGTATCACATGGATACACATTATCGAGTATTCCGTCGTTGTCTGCATCGATTGTGCAACTATCAAGCCACGAATCTGTTTCATCAGTATCGCCGTTGGGTGATGACCCATAGTTAGACAATACCTTGATGCCGATCTCTCGATTTGCGAGAGTGGCTGATGGGCTAATGTCAATGATTACCATGACCTGAACCGTCGAGTATGCCTCCATTTCTGCTAGGCTCCAGATGCCATCTTCTTGGTGGTATGCGCACCCATATACTGGAGCTGATTGGCCTAGTGGAACTACGGTGCAAGGTATCTCCTTAGGTAACTCTGTATCGAAATCTTCAACCATTGCAAACTCGATGTTCCAACTTGATAATGAGTTCATTCCTGGCTCAGAATCCCAACCATCGGTTTTCTGAGTGTGGTTGTGTAGCGTTGGTATATCTGGAACGTTACCATTGTTTGTTACGTTCACGAGATAGCGAACTGTTCGGCCCGGTGCAGTAGTTTTCACTTGACTTTCGACTGTTTCGTCCAACCAAATCTGCATATCATGGAACTGGTTGACACTGATGTCAAAGGCAATTGCATCTCTTTCATCTGTACCATCAAAATACTCTTCACTGTAAGTCTTAATCACGACTCGATAATCGCCTGCTACGATTTGATCTGGTATATTGATGCGAACATCAACAGTTTCTGATTGGTCTCTAGACAATTCGGACAGGGTGGCTCGCGGGATTTCAATATCCCACAATAACTGTGAACCGTTTGCATCGGTAATCGATGCTGTTCGCATATCATACCTATCTGGCCCATTTCCGTTGTTTGTGGTGGTAACAGGAACTATCAACTCCTGGCCCGGGTCAACTGAATAGGTTGTTGATGGGGCTTCCATTTCTAAATCGTAAACGTGTATCACATTCGTTGAAAGAATTACTGAATCAGAAACTCTTGATGCACTCTGTAGGTGGGCCTTTACAGTAATAGCTGGACCCAATCCAGCAGTAGCATTTACTGGTGAGCACACAGTAACGCCGACTGGTATCGGATAGTTGACTTGGCTCCAATATCTTGGTTTACTGGTTTCACCATCGTTGCCGCCAACTTGTTCTGGGAAATCCATGGTAATTGTCCAATGATCGTACATCCACTCATTCATGGGCATACCATCTGGCTTTTCTGCAGGTGAGCCGGGAGTGGTGAATACTAGGTAACCTGGAGCAAACATCTTGCGGACATTGATTTCGTACGTATGACAATCTCCTGGCATTACGTACTCTGAAGTATCATATATTTCGAAAATGATGTTCCCAGTCGAACGAATACTAACGTTCACCCACAACTCAAGCACATCGTAAGTACCTTTATCCAGGCTCTTGATTGGTTCACCCATAGACCATCCTTTGAGATAAAGTGCGAATGTCCCTGGTTGTTGTTCAGTTGGTACTGAAATCTCTAAGTTTTTAGTCACGGATTGGCCAGGGTCTAGACTAACCATCATTGGGAAGTTGACTTGCCAACCCCAAGGGAGCAGCCATTCTTGTTGACCTTGTAATGTGGTCGGGTCATAGAAGGCGAAGGTGTCGAATACGTTACCTGTATTGGTAATGGTAATCGAGAATATCGCGGTCTCACCTTGCTCGACATCCGATTGGTAATGACTTGTTTCTAACTCAATTCCATGGACCACATCCATCAGAGTTAGTGTTAATCTATCACTACGTATAGCTGGATCTTTGTAGGACACAGCAGATATAGTGATTTCAGCAAGTTCATCCTGATTCGCTTGGTATATCGATGGGGCGCGTACTCTTAGGTAAACTCGTACAGATTCGCCACCAAGTAAGAAAATTGGAGTCTCGGGGAAAATTGCTGTATGATTATCTGCAAAGAAAAGATTCGCAGTCCAGTTTACTGGTACGCCTGATAAGTTGACTGAGAACGTGTCTGAAACCAAGTCTATTGGGCCAGGTGTTGAGTTATTCACAGTCAGATTGTAAATTGTCTGCTCACCGGGTTCAATGACATGATAATATGTCTCATCTTCAGCCAATTCGACGTCGACTTGGCCTGTTAGAACGTGTGTGTAGCACAGTGTGTAAGCCCCATTATTTGAGTTCTCATTGCACTTATTGGTATCAGACCATGCTATATGTGCGCCACTGCCTAAATCATTCGCAAACGCAGGAGGTTGTGATAACTCAGGTGCCCGGCCGTTGTTTGGTCCAAGCTTGTCACTATTCCATTCTGTAACATCCACTCGTTCCCATGGATCAAGCACTGCGGCTGCGATACTATTCAACGGCCAATCAGGGGCGTCATTGGTGTGATTCAATCGTGTGTACATGATGGATTCACCCTGACTGGTGTTAGAATTTTCTAACCACGAAATGTGTACGTTATTCTGGTTATCAGATAACACCTGAGGCATGTACGATGATGCCCGATATGGGTCATTTGGATTGACATTACTCGCGCCCTCGATGTACGAAATTCTGGTATCTACAATCTTCTTTATTCCATATGTTGGGAGGCCTCCGGAAACACCATCCCATTCTGCTGCACCTCTAAGTCGTAGGCGACTGTAGTATACTTCGTAATTATCGTCTTTATCGAATCCATAATCTCGAGTGTCCATCCAGGTCAAATGTGTGTCACCATTGTTATCGATCGCGAGTGATGGGTGTAGACTGAATGCATCATCTAATGTGACGCGTGTGTCATTCACAACTACCAAGTGACCATATCCATTTGAGTCTTGGCTAGGTCCCAAATCTTCAGTATATCTGTTGTTGACTTCCGCTGTACCTGATTCTCCGTATACCCAACCTGGTGCAGGGTTCTCAATCTTCGAATAAGGATCTAGTACCGTCATGTATATCTCACGACTGTTATTGGTTGCAAGGAAAACCATTGCCTCAACCAATGTTGCCATATTGTTGCTTCCCGATGCTGGGAATGCGTATACTTGACCGCCTGCATCTGTGTTTCGAGTGGTTGAGCCAGGGCATATGCGTGGATTCATGTTGACTTGTCCGTTAGGGCATTGTGCCAAATCCTTCATATGGCTGCCAACTTGGTTGTTAGCACCCCATGATGATCCATACATCCCCACGGGAATTACCCCTGCATTAACACAAGCATCGTGCGCCTCATTGATACTGGAAATATCGTCTGATTGTTGGGGTGGATCTCCTCCCTTTGGCCCTTCGTCACTAATTGGAATAACAATCTTGGTTGCATTTGGATTCCATTTGTGATCATTGGTTGTAGGTGGGTTACCAGGTACATTGCCTTGAGCATCTACCCATGAAAGGCAGGCCCAAGCACTACCGGGCCCCCAATCTTCACCTTGATAGCCACCACTTTGTGCGCCACCATTGTAAATTGTTGAGTGGAGTTTAATCAAACCACCTGAGTCATCACCTATGTCTAGATGGTTTGCTCGTGGATTCTCATGGTGTGGTTGATTGGCACAGGCACCACTTGTAGCAGCACCTGGATAAAATCCTCCAAGGGCATAAAGTGTTTCGAATACTGAGATGTTGGCTTCTTGCAGCATTGGTTTAATTCCTTGGAATGACCCACCATTTGACCATGAGCCACCATAGAATACTACGCACATGTCTGCCCATTCAGAGTACATCGAACCAGATGTGTCGATTGGGGCAACAATCTCCACCTTTCCACCTCTTGTATCGTCCCACGCAATTTGCACGAAATCATCGGCGTCGATTGCTATATCAGGGTGGCCTTTGTGACCAATTATTGGTGTCAACAACGTGCTGTCAATTGCTGTAATTGCTTCCCTAGTTGTGTGATCAATTTCAAAGAATTTGTAGTAAATTTGTGGTTGCTGGAAATACTTGTCCCAGCGATCATAGGAGTCTTCCCATACGATGTGGACATTGTCCTTACTATCAACTGCAAGAGCAGGCCAGTCTCTGTTCTGTTGCCTCCTGACTACTTCTGTATCATCGATAATTGAAATTGTAGAGTCGTCTGCAGAGCTGCCATCTTGATCGTCCAGACTGGGGTCGAGTAGTGTGTAAACGATTTCATGTTGACTAGCTTTGTTAGCCCAAGTTACATGGACTCTGTCTTCTGAATCTATGGCGACATCAGGATGCCAAGCGCGATGGGCACCTGGGTTGGAAATTTGCGTGACGTCAATCACGACTTGTGCCCGAGGATCCATCATTGAGTAGTACAGATGTTGTGTATTACGGCTCCAGACAACGTGGATGTTGCCCTCACTATCACTTGTCATTGTAGCCATTCTCTCGTTAATTGCGCCGCCTTCTACGATTTGTACTGCTTCAGTAATTACAACCGAAGCGCCCTGTGCTGTTGGTGGTGTATATCCAATCAACAGTGTACTCATCACGAAAATCATCACCATAGTGATGCTACCATACTTGTTATTCTCCATATTCATCGACCCCTAGAGATACTCTCCAGCACTTTACCAACGCTATTTCTCTCCTACTTAACCGAACCCCTTTCCGGTCACTCGCGCACGTGAGCGCGCGCGAGGGGTTTCAAACCCATTCTGATGGGTCGAAACCTGTGCCAAAACCGCCTGTTTCATCTGTTTCGACCTTTTCTGTAGAAGGGGATGGTTGAGATGGTGGTTGGTTCCCTGCCTTTTCCCAATCATCGACTGGGCCGGGTTTACCAACGCCAGGGCCGTAAGAGAATTTTATCTCATGGATAACTGATAGTTTCGAGAGCCAGAGCCGTCTGAGGCTTTGCATTACTTCATTTTGAGTGACTCCATCAAACCAAATTGGCAGTGATAAATTGAATGCTTGAAGAGGACCCGGGCCCTCTTTTCCATGCCCCACATGCAGTACCCAATCAACATTCGATCGTGTCAATTGTAATCGTGTCTCATGAAGCCATTCTTCCCACCCATCTGAATCTGAATTTGTGTGTGTACTCATTTCATTCTGCTGACCTGAGTCTACCTGTGTAACACTGGAGATGACGAGTAGGTTCCTGTTTTTAGGCGATAATACATTGAATAAGTGCCCATGTTTCGTTGGTGGGTATCTCACAAGAAAGTGGAAGTTGGCTCTAGGATCTTCTTTCTCTTTGATTTCAAGCCCTTCACTTGACAGCCAATTTTTGACGCGTTCTTCGACTTCTCGTGCCGACATGTTGTGTTGGCGGGCGGCGTCCTATTTCAGTACAGCGAGAATTTTTCTGAATTCCTCTGCAATATACTGCCCCTCTTCTGAGCGGGAGATATTTTTCAAACGATTCGCATCACGTGATATCACATACATATCCCAAGCCATTATGGCAATTTTGTTGGACAGGTGAAACAAAAATGGAAGGGATACGGTTGCAATTACAATTTGGGTGGCGGTAATGTCCCACGCTCCAAATATTGCTATTAATATGAAAATTGTAATCGGTATTGGCCAGACAATCAATGGACCGAGCATTGATGCTAGGTAATGATATGTGGTTCTAGCATCTAAACCTTCATCGGTTCGATCGCCCATCACTTTGCCAACAAGGATCATGAGGCCGCTACCTGCCAAAGTCAGGGGAGCTGCAATCAGTGCGAGAAATATGGCTGGAAAGATGGTGATTCGGTTCATCAATGAAGGCTTGTTGAGACCGTTCTCACCTAACACACGACTGTCGAGTCCGTTATTGTGCAACTTCTTTGCAATTTCTTCTGCTTTAGGCTCTATTTCTTGGAGTAATTTATCTCCATTTCGAATCTTCGTTCTTACTTCTCTTGCTGCTAATACTTCTTCACGCCATGTTTGCAATTTTTTGCCTGCGACTAATGAAGTCGCATTTCCCAGCAAATGCCAAGCACGGTGTTGATCCCACGAATCGGCATCTGGAGTCATGGGGGTAAGGTGATTGTGTACTTCATCCCTCAAATTATTCACAACTTCTGCAGGTGCTTCGACCCATTCTCCATTCAGTAATCGGGCTCTGTCATTTTCAGGATGGAGGGAATCAGAAAGAGGAATTGGCTTGCCATACTCTACCCATGCGTCTGTTCGGAAGTGCCAAGATATCCTGAAATGCAATCCAACTGGAAGAAGATGTGGGGCCGGTAGTCCTTTTTCACGAGCAATCGAATTGGCTGCAATGACTGAACGCATCGGACCTGTACGTAATCGCTTCATCTTTGATTCTTCATGAGATGTTCCTTCAGGGAACAATGCTGTTCCGTGCCCATGTGCTATGCATTCCGCCAATGTTAGCATTGTCTTTGAGTTGATTCTTGTGGCTGCTTCTGCTGATGCGCCACCTCGCGCACGCTCTGCCTGTCGTATGACTGGTTGAGTCCCTGCCATAGATGCGATTGGTCCAATTACTGGCCGAGTAATTAGATCGTGTCTTCCACCAAAAACTAGCATTTTGGGTTGTGTTACAAATATTATTGCTGGATCAATCAATCCATTTGTATGCCAACCAACTGTTAGTATACCTGCATCATCGGAAATGTTCTCTTGACCTGTAATTTCAATGGTGCGGAATTGTTGTCTTATTGCAACTCTACACAAATTTCGTATGAATTGATAAAACCAAATTATCCCTGGATGTTTTCCTTGTACTGCTGCTATTCTTCGCTTTTTTTCTATACGATCAATATCAACTACCGATGCGCTTTTTGATAACTGAGGAAGGGCCTCACCATGATGGTCTAAAGCACCATCATCGCCTGATGAAATTTCTTTTTTTACCACTTAATGATCCCTCAATATGATTGTAGTTTACCTGAAAGTTCTGCCAGTTTAGTGAAATCTGGTTCTCCTCCTGGAGGGGGTGCTTCCGGCCAACATGCAAGCATGCTTAGTCCACCATCTCCTTCAGTTCTAGGACACACGTGAATGTGCACGTGTGGCACCTCTTGTCCGGCGATAGGCCCGTCATGTATTCCAACTGAGAAATCCAAAGTATTGAATTCTAGCGACAAACGCCGCTGTACCTCGACGACTCCGTCCAATAATGCCTGTCTGGCCTCGGGAGTTAATTCTGCTATTCTCTGAGCTTGTTGCTTTGGTACAACTAGGGTGTGACCTGGACGACGCGGGTATATGTCAAGAAAGGCATACCAAAATTCACCTTCAGCAACTTTCGATGAGGGAATTTCACCATTGATGATTTTTGTGAACAATGATGGGGCGTCCATGGAGGGGCGAAGTGTGTCAAGAACATCAATCCGACTCAAAGAGTTCGTCGAATTCAATTGATTAACTTCGCATTGAGAGGTTGGATGTTGTTCCATCTTCATGAGAAAGGGAATGTGATGGAGAGTCAGATGTTTCAGGGAAATCTGTACGTATGTGATTACCCCTAGTTTCTTCTCTAGAAATTGCCGCAGAAACTGCTGCTGCAGAAACTGCTAGGAGATTTTGTGTACGAATTGTATCAACTAATTCGGTATTCATTACTGGGTTTGAATCAGATATCATCAATGGGAGGTTCTGTAGTTTTGCGATTGAGGAGGCTGCTAGGGATAAGCCACTTGCATCTCTCTCAGCCCCCATATGCGTTCGCATAGTGTTGGCTAATGATGAGCGAACTGCACTAGCCTGCACACTTTCGTCTTCTGAACCTGATAACATGGTGTCATGTGCATGGTGGGCATTGGTAACTGCTACTGATATTTCACTCGAGGCGGAATGTTTCGCTTTTGCAGCATACTCTGCCGCATATTCTCCAGAAATTTTTCCACTTGCCAAGGCGCCCAAGAGTTGGTCGCCACTATTCAAAGAGGCCCCGTGTAAACCCGAACAGGCTGCATCGCCTGCTGCAAATAATCCATGGAGGATTGTGTTCCAATCACTGCGGATTACTTGGCCTTGGTTATTTGTTGGGATGCCGCCAATGGTTGAATTGGTTCGAGGCATGAGAGGAATCAGTTGCATTGTTGCATCTACTCCGCATCGAGAGGAAAGAATCTCTGTTATTGCGCCAAACCAAGGCATATCCTCACGCGATACGTTTGTGAGATCTAATGATGCCCCGCCGCCCCTGACTATCGAAAGTGCGAGTGAGTCGGGGCCGTCTTCTGTAGACATGGGTTGTCCATCTGAGCCTAGTACTTCACCACCAGAGCCGAGAACATCTAGAGGTATTGCGTAATCTGTATCTGCAACTGTTAGAGGGTGCATTGAATTGAATTCAAGATCTGCCAGAGATATTCCTGCACGTAATGCAAGTGCTCCGGCCGTGCCCATCGCAAATCTGTCTCCATTCCATGCACTTTGGAAACCTGATCCTGCAAGAATTATTGATTTTGATTGAATGCCGAAAATTTCTCCTGTTTGAGTATCGAGGGCAACCAAGCCGCATGCTTTACCTCGATGAATTACCAAATCAAGTACCTCTATATCTCCTCTACGCGGGATGTTTCGCTTGATGCATTGCTCCTCTAGAATCTGGCGAGTTTCCCTTAGTGTTGAGTCGCCGGTACTCGCAGTTCGTGGATTAGATTGTCCAGGCAATTGACCCAAGTGTGGCATCCCGGTTCTAAGGCGGCGAAGGTTGAGGCCCCACCGTTCCAATTCAGCCACAATTGCAACTGCTGAACCTGTGGTGGAGGTGACAATGTCATTTTCGCAAAGTGAGGCTCCGATACGTTGTGTATCCATTGAGTGTGTTGATGAATTTATTTCTCCAACAGATGCCGAAATACCTGAAACAATAGAGTCGTCACATGTCGATGAAGGGTGGGACGGGCTTAGGACTGTGACGCTCGAGCCGCCATCTGCTGCTGCAATTGCAGCACGTAATCCAGCAACACTACCTCCTACGATTACGGTGTCCCATGCCTGCATGTCATCACCTAACGAGCGTGTCCAACTGAAGGGATGTCATAAACGCACCCCTCTTTTTGCATCCTTCACATATTCAGAAATCGTGTAGGTAGGTTATGGGTTTTCCAAATAAGGAGTGGCCTGCTTTTGCCAACGCCTAGCGACTATACGTGCAATGTTCATACGTGTGTGGAGAGAGTCGCCACCAGATTCCCGAGGCATGACTTGAGTCCAGAGAGTTTCTGAGTGGATCGTTTCTCCATCAATATGGCGAATACTAATCCTAACTGGGCGTTGGCCTTGAATATCATCTTCCCAAGCAACTCCAAGCCACAAAACATGAGCTGATCCCATTAGTTTACTAAGCCATGTAACTACATCTTCTTCGTCTTTCGACCATATTGGTAGGGGGTGTGGGGGAGGGCTCAAAGGGTCTGGAGTCAATCTGAATACTTGACGATCTGGTTGTCCATTTGGGACATGTACTTCCAATTGAATCGGGGTTTCTTCGGCTCCTAAATTATTCACTACTACAAATAAATCGCCGCGAGATTCACCACACCTCAGTGGTAAACTGGCATCCATTCTCCATGAATGGCCGGCAAGAGATTCATTGTGATCCATTAATCCAAATTGAAGACGGTCAATTTGTCTGAAAAATGCGCTCTGCCATGCGCGGGTGTGGCCTACTAATCGAGAAAGTGTTGGGAGATCCAAATGTGGATTTTCAATAACTGATGAGTTCACCTCCTTTGAGTCGATTAACTCCTCTAATTCTACAACAAATTGCTTGTGAGAAATTATCTGTTGACCTCTGAGATGGGTGATGTGAAGAATATGCTCAATGGCATGTACCGGGTCGATATTTTGTTTGAATTCGGCATGCAAGTATTCTTCCCATTTACTGAATCTTTCCAAACTTTCAGGGTCGAGGTGTGCTCGCATAATCTCTGTGAGGGGTATGTTGAGGGTGCTTTTGTGTTGACTAGGTGCATGGTGCACTAAAAATGGAAGATCATCCGAATGTTTTGGTGTCCGCCGTTCTACTAGAATAGAATGAACGACAGCAATACTCGCGAGGAGGATGCTAATCACCAAGAGGAGGCCTCTTGTTTCGTCGCCTTCGGGGAATCTATCGGCGACCCAAAGTAAGAGACAATAAGTTAGAAGATAGGTCACTCGCATATGTTCGTGAAGGCGATTTTCTTGTAAGGTATTGAGGATTCTCTCAATACTACTGTCTCTTTCACCACGCAATCTACCTCTAGCACCGAGGCGATCCATGCCCACCCACAATGCGTAATTACTAGCTGCTGTTGATGGAGCAATGAAAATTAAAATCACTATGGCTGACACCAACGCAGCAACCGAGGCGTTGATTTGGCCAGGGATTGCCATTACCGCAATTACAACCAATATTGTCGAAATTGGAATTATGTTTCGAATGAATCTCCACAACCATCTATCTGCAAGTCGACCGAATAAACGGCGGGCGTTTTCGCGTCGAGTTAGGCGATTTTCAATTAAATCTTCAAGCCCGTCTTTGAAATCAAACTTGTCGCCATATGGCCGGGGGAGATTGACTCCAGCGTCGTCGCTCTGCATCTGAACAACTTGGGTGAGGACCTAATAGGTCATCAGGCTGACGCTTGTTTAGAGCGTAACCTCCTTCAATACATGGCATGAGGGGGGTTTGGGCGCGTCGCATAGCTGGATATTGCACCGGCCTCCTAAGCCGGGCTCCGTGGGTTCGAATCCTGCCGCGCTCGTACCCCATCTAATGTGCAATTTATTGGATGGAAAGTCCATGGCGCTGTCCTGCAATTGAAACCTGATGCAAGAAATGCTCAATCTGGATTCTTGGATGGATTGTTCGCCTTAATGCAATATCACATTCAGCGAGAGAGTTGAGCATTTCGGTACGAAGTTGGTCTGGTAGCATCAAACGGTTTCCTACTAACTCCATATGAATCTGATGTACTACATCTTCGGCATCTAATGCATGTGCAGTCATTATTTCATCGAGTTGTCCCATAGCCCCTTCAAGGGATTTGACGTTTCGACTACCTTGCTTCTCCCACTTCCATTCTATGACTCTTCCACGAAGCGCTAGATCTATCATACGACGGGCATGTTGTAGTGTGCTTGCAGTTACAACGTCATAGAGACGGTTTCTTTCTTCTGTCATACCTCTTCTTGCAAGTAATTCTGTCGTGAATATTCCGCGCCTCAAGTTGCCATTAGCAACATGGGCGATATCTTCTGCTAAACCCTCGGCTAAATTAGCGCCCTCCAATTTGGCCACTTTGAGTATCGTTGCGACAATTCTAGATTCTTCTACAGATGGGATTCGAATGTGTTGCATACGACTACGGAGTGCGTCGATAATTCGGCTAGGGGCACGTGCTGTGAATATGAATCGTGTTGTATGGGATTCCGACTCCATCATACGGCGAAGATAGGGCTGTCTACGTGGACCTAAGTGGTCTGCATCTTCAATGATAATTAGGCGGCTTACTGGAGCCCGGCCTTCGTGGATTGGAGTTTCCTCACCGCAGGGTGCTTCACCAACATCTCCCTCCCACATGTTACGATCGAATGCATCTAGACTTGTTCGGCTAGCGAGTGTGTCCTTCGAATGTTGACCTACAGGTCGAAGAAAATCCTCGAATTTCTTCATTGCACCTGATTGCCTTGCAAGGTCTCTTGCTTGTAAAATATGGCAAGTGGATTTCCAACCTGGACCGAGGATCTGTCGTGCGACTAATCGCCATGCTGCAGTCTTTCCAACTCCTGCTGGACCAGTGATAAGTAAATGTGGAGGATCTCCTGCCAAACTAGCCTTGATAAATTGGCGCTGAATATTTTCAGGAACTGCTAACTGAACAAAGCGTGTTGGCGCGTAAGTTGTCAGCCACGAAGCCATCAGAACTTGCGGAGGTCTCGCGGTCTTTGAATAAGTCGATTCAAAGGGCTTCTAAGGTCTTGTGGCCCTGCTTGCGGGGCTTGACAAAGATTCTGAATCCGCATGACTTGCAAGAGATTCCAGAGCGAGCGCCCTCGAACTTATCGAGAAATCCACAGTTCAGACATTTGTAGTCTACTGGTTTTGCCATCGAGCCGCCGACTCGCCACTCCCATTTGAAGCCGTCGCTAGAGTCCTACTCAGATGCGTCTCTAGCATCGCGGCAAATTTCGATGAAGTTCTGAAACATTTGTTGCCCATACTCGGAATCATTTACTTCTGGATGAAACTGCAGGCCGAAGCGGTCTCCTTGGTCGTTTTCCATGCCTTGGACTTTGCAAGAATCGCTACTTGCTGTAATGAAAAAATTGGATGGTATCTCGTCCACCTCATCGTTGTGGGATTCCCACACTGTTTGTGATTGTGGGGTGTTTGCAAATATCTTTCCTCCCCCATTAACTAAACTAATCTCAGCCGCACCAAATTCTGGCTCTACAGCTACAGTCGCTGAACCTCCATAAAATCCTGCCATGAATTGATGTCCTGCACAGATTCCTAAAATTGGAATCGATAATTCCAGATATGCTCCACAATTTCCCAATTCACCTGTAATGCCAACTCTAGCAGCACCTCCTGAAAGGATCAATCCGTCTAATTTACGTAATTCAGATACTGGTGTGCTGTTTTCAATTATTTGTGTGTCGACTCCTAAATATCTCAGCATCCGCCATTCACGGTGAGTCCATTGACCCCCGTTATCTACCACATCAATGACGAGAGGGTTGTTTGTCATTGCACCGGGCAATGGTTGGCGCTCAATCAAGGTGACGTTGGTCACAGGTCTGCCAATTCGCTGAGGTACAAGATTCGCATGCTGTGTTCAAATGCTGCCGCGTGCCCCCATGCTTCGAGTAAATCAGAACCCAATGCGTAGATGCCATGGCCTCTTGCCACGAATAGTTTGTTACCTGTTTGCTTGAGGGCTTCTGTAATCTCATTTAGATATCCTTCCATATCACTATACTGTACATCAACAATCGTTGCTCGACCATAATTTGTACGGCCCTCATAATCTGTAGGAACTAGTGCGTATCGGTCTTTTTCTAAACTCAATGTTGTAGTGTATGGTGCGGCAACATGTACACATGCCCCTCTGCCTTCGTGATCTAAACTCGCAATTGCTAGTGCCACACTATGTATTCGCCAATCTTCACTCGCTTGAATGGGTGCTGCATCGCCTAGGCGACCGGTGATCAAATCATTTTCATTCATCAGGCCAAGGGCTGCTCCTTGACGAGTAATGTGAACAAGATTGGGGACTGTTGTTGAGAGAAGGCTGAATGACCCGGCGGTGCCATGCAATAAACGCTCTTTGTGTAGTTGCCTACCCAAGGTTGCAAACATCCCTACAACATCCCCTGGGACAACAAAGCCGTCTCCTACGATTGGGGGCATTGGTGGGTTTTCCACATCCTGAATGTACTCTACAGCAGCTGCCATTCCCTGTTTGAGATTTTCATTTTCTTGGCGTAAACTCTCAAGTTCAACCTTTTCGTCAGCATCAACCATCTTTTTACTCTCAACTATTTTTTCTTGGGCGGCCTCTATTGCAACATCTGAACCGGTGTGCATCCTTTGTGCACCTGTCGGTGCTGATGGTGCAGCCATAGGTGGGCCCGTGGGTTGTGGAGGGCCGCCTCCGAACATTGTTCTCCCGCCCATCCCGCGACCCGGCGGACCTGTTGGCGGACCAGAAGGTGGGCCTGAAGGTGGGCCTGCTGGCGGTCCTACTGGTGGCCCTGTGATTGTTTTTTCAGGTGTTTTCTCCTCTTGATTATCGTTTTCCGAGGCTTCTTCGGTCATGTCCGCACCCAAACGTCGGAACGCGTGCCGATTAAATACAGGTCCGATGTCGCTTGCCCCCTCAGCCCCTGTAGTGTAGTGGCCTATCATGGAGCCCTGTCGAGGCTCCGACCCGGGTTCAAATCCCGGCGGGGGCGCCTAAATACGATACAATTAGTCAGTTTTTTTGGCCTCAAAACGACAAAGATTTGCCGTTGCAGAATAGGACCTTCGTATCTCAATATTGACATTGTGTCCAAGTATCTGAGTAAGATAGTTACTTGCGGATTCAAAATCACTGTTTTCAATCACTGCCCATCCTCTAACTATGCCGCCTTTACGGAGAAGTGGTAACAATTCCGGTAAGTGGCTTATTGTGTCATGTGGTATATTCATCAGTAATAGATCAAATGATTCGGATAACTCATCTCGCTGTTTCAACTGGCGAGCGTCTGTGCATTCAATGGTCACATTAGGATGCTTAATGTTCATTTTGAGAAAATCGGTTGTGGCAGGGTTCATGTCATTAACAAATAGTTCTCCAACCAAATCGGGTTCTGAAAGAAGAGGGACTATTGAGGGTCCCACTCCTGCATAGGGATCGCAAATTGATAGAGGTCTTCCTAATTCCACGGATAAACGTCTGGCACAATCAAGAGTGCCTTCGCGCTCAGTGGAAAGTCGTGATGAATAGTAGACTTTCGATGGATCTACGGCTATCTTATGCCCGCCTTCTGTTAGGAAGGTGTGTGTCGTTGGGTTTTCTCCATTCCTAACTCCAAGTAAAAAGAGGTCTCTGACTCGAAATTGTCCAGTTACCCCCCTATCTTCAAAGACTGCTCTTACTCTTGTATGTTGATGGAGAAAGGCTTGAGCGATTTCAGTTCCATATTGGCGTTGCATTTCATCCAATTTGATCAAAATCAAATCTCCAATGAACTCATGCCTAGTTGGCCAATCAATCGATTCGAAAATCTCAACTGGAAGTATGTGTTGAAGGTGATCCCTGTATGATTTGGGAGATGGTTTGGTATCAATTTCGTGCACCTGATACTCAAGTAAATCACCCGCCAATATTCCGATGAATGGTATTAATCGGTGTCCTGGTTCATCTGGATTGGTGATGACTCTGGCGCTCTCTGGAAGATTGCCGCCTGACTGTAGAGTTTGGAGTATTTTCTCGGTTTCAGCGCTCGGCACGCTCAAATGTTGCATGTCGCTCGTTGCGACCCACGAGCGTTCTGCGCTTGACAATGACGGAGTGATACAATGCAGGATAATGGTCTCTGGTTGATAGGATTGGGGCCTGGAGATTTGAATCTAATGAGTCAATCTGCATTGGCCGGGGCACGTAACGCAGATTACCGCTTTCTTGAGGGCTATACTGCCCTTCTACCTCCTGAGGAAGTCGAATTGTTGGAGGAGGTCGTTGGAACTTGGGAATTACGAATGCGTTCTGCGGTCGAAAATCCCGATGAATTGTTGAGTTTAGCACGCAAAACAAAGGTTGCTCTAATGGTTGTAGGAGATCCTTTGCAAGCAACCACACACGTGGATTTACAAATTCGTTGTAATGAAGAAGGGGTTCCTTGTTATGTTGAGCATGGCATATCTATTACCACAATTGTAACTGGCGCTGTTGGACTTCAATCATACCGTTTTGGGAGGCAAGCAACGTTTGCATACCCCTATGGTGAATATTTACCAGTTTCTCCATTGGAAATTGTTGTATCTAACCGTACGAGGGATTTGCATACACTTGTTCTTCTTGATTTAGACCCTACGGGGATGGGCAATGGTGAACAAAAACCAATGTCTCCAAAAGTAGCAATGGATGTCTTAGGCAAAATGGCAGAAAAACTAGATGTGGATATTTCCGACTGGTCCATTGTTTTGTGCTCAGATATGGGTACAAAGGATCAATCAATCTTTGTCGGTTTATCTGATGAGATTGCGAAAATACAGCA
>MDTG01327957.1_pt1 | contig 16409 bp, 15 predicted proteins | sample 811421 | NCBI WGS metagenome assembly MDTG01 (sample SAMN05326645, study PRJNA326480) | marine metagenome | isolation source: seawater | place: Pacific Ocean: South East | collected 2011
AACAAACGGGGGACACATGAAATGCGAAAATTTAAATCAGTTAACGAATTAGTTAACACGTTAAAACCAGACTATCCCGTATATTGCATACGGCCTGAGCAGATTAAAAAATCAGCTTTGTTCTTTAAGGATAATTTTCCAGGAAAAATTTTATATGCTGTAAAAACTAATCCTCATGAAAAAGTAATAAAACAGATTATATTAAACGGTATTAAAGATTTTGATGTAGCTTCCTTAGCTGAAATAAAATTAATTAAGAAAATAAATCCAGAATCAACTCTGCACTTTATGCATACTATTAAAAGTAAAGAAAGTATCTCTTCCGCTTATTTTGATTATGGTGTAAGAAGCTTCTCTCTTGATAATAAAGATGAATTAAGAAAAATTCTTGAAGCAACTAATCAGGCAAAAGATTTAAAACTATTTGTTAGAATAGCTATTTCTAACGAGCACGCTGAAATAGATTTATCTAGAAAATTTGGTGCATTACCCTCAGAGTCTTTGGGGCTTGTTAGACTGTGTAAAGAACATTCAAAAAAACTTGGAATAAGTTTTCATGTGGGATCACAATGCATGGAAAAAATTTCCTACTCCAAAGGTATACGTGAAATAGGAAATATAATTAAAAAAACAAAAATTATTCCAGATATAATTAATATTGGTGGTGGTTTTCCTGCTATCTATCCTGACTTAAAACCCGAGGCACTTACTAAGTATATGAAGGAAATCAAAAAAGGAATAAAGAATTTAAAATTGAATAAACTTCCAGAAATAATGTGTGAACCAGGAAGAGCTATTGTAGCTGAAAGTGGCTCTTCTATTGTAAAAGTAATTTTGAGAAAAAAGCAAAACTTATACATAAATGATGGTACTTATGGATCTCTATTTGATGCAGGAGTTCCTAATTTTATTTTTCCCTCAAGAATGATTACAAATGGTAGAATTCAATCTAAGAAATTAACACCGTTTAGTTTCTTTGGCCCCACTTGCGATAGTCTAGATTATATGAAGGGACCATTTTTATTACCAAATAATATTAAAGAAGGTGATTACATAGAATTAGGTCAACTAGGTGCTTATGGGTTAACATTTAGAACAAATTTTAATGGCTTCTATTCAAATGAAATATTTGAAGTAAATGATAAACCAATTATGTCTTTATACGAAGAATCAAATGAAAAAGTTGATTCTTTAGTTGCTTAATGGACAAAAAAAATAGTTCTAATATAGGACATAATAAGAAAACACTTCTCAATAGCCCAGTTGAACATATTGACATTAAATCATTCGATGCGAGAAAAATAATCGATGGTATGGGTAAAATGTCATTCACTTCTAGAGACACAGCTAGAGCTGCTGGAATTTATAATGAAATGCTTGCTGATAAAGATTGTTCAATTTTTTTAACATTAGCCGGATCTACTTCTGCTGGTGGATGTATGGATTTATATGCTGATCTTGTAAAAAATAATATGATTGACGCGATTGTAGCAACAGGTGCATCTATTATTGATATGGATTTTTTTGAAGCATTGGGTTTTAAACATTATCAAGGCTCCCAGTTCCAAGATGATACTGAATTAAGAAATAATTATATTGATAGAATTTACGATACATATATTGATGAAGAAGAGCTTCAAGCATGTGATAAAGCTATATGTGACATAGCCAATACTTTAGAGCCACGATCCTATACATCAAGAGAGTTTATCAAAGAACTTGGAAAATACTTAAAAACAAACGGAAAAAAGCAAGGTTCACTTATTGAGACTGCTTATGACAATAATGTTCCAATTTTTTGTCCCGCTTTTACAGACAGTTCAGCGGGCTTTGGTTTAGTAATGCACCAAGAACAAAATCCAGATAAACATATGACTATAGACTCGATTAGAGAATTTAGAGAACTCACTGAAATTAAATTACGATCTAAGCAATCTGGTTTGTTAATGGTTGGCGGGGGTGTTCCAAAAAATTTTATTCAGGACACCGTTGTATGTGCTGAGTTACTAGGTAAAAAGGTGGACATGCACAAATATGCCATTCAAATTACTGTAGCGGACACGCGTGACGGAGCTTGTAGTAGTTCAACATTAAAAGAGGCAAGCTCATGGGGTAAAGTAGATATAACAAAAGAACAAATGGTATTTGCCGAAGCAACGAGTGTTTTGCCTTTAATTGCAAGTGATGCCTATCATCGAGCAAATTGGAAAAATAGAGACAAAAAAAATTTCTCAAAAATATTTAAATAAAAGTGAAATATCTTTCAAATAAAAATGGATTTCTTGGAATTGATAATAAAATTAATTTTAAAGAAAAAGTGGTAATTGTCCCATTTGGTCTTGAGAAGACTGTTAGTTATGGAAGTGGAACTAAAAATGGACCTAAGGAAATCATTAAAGCATCTCATCAGGTTGAGCTTTATGATGAAGAATTGAACTGTGAGCCTTATAAAAAAATAGGTATCAAAACTTTAAAACCATTTAAAATTGATAAAAATATTAAAAAAGCGCTCAATAATATGTCTAAAATAAATCAAGAAATTTTAGAAAAAAAACTTTTTCCAATGACTTTTGGTGGAGAACATTCCATTACTCCTGGATGCATCGCACCATTTGTAAAAAAACATAAAAAAATTTGCTTATTACATTTTGATGCACATGCAGATTTAAGAGAAAGCTATAATCGTGAAAAATTTTCACATGCATCAGCTATAAAAAGATGTCTAGATCATAAAAATGTATCTGTTATTTCTTTTGGTATTAGGAATATTTCTGTAAGTGAGATACCTTTTTTAAAAAAAAATAAATCAAGAATTAATATTTTTTGGGCTAAAGATAAATTAAAATGGGACTTAAAAAAATTTAAAAAAATAATTAAAAATAAAACTGTTTACTTAACGTTTGATGTTGACGGATTAGACTCAAGTATCATGCCAGCAACAGGAACGCCAGAACCAGGCGGTTTATTATGGGATGAAACTTTAAATATTATTAAAATTGCAGCGAAAAATTCTAATATTGTTGGTGCAGATATAAATGAATTGTCGCCAATTAAAGGATTTAATTCCTATAATTTCTTAGTTGCTAAACTTGCCTACAAAATACTCTCTTATGTATTTGAATTTAAACGTTAGTAAAGTCCTCCGGGCTCCAGCTTATAACCACTGATGCTCCACCTAATTTACTATTTCTTTTAAAGATCAAATTTGCTCCCTGTCTTTCTAATAGAGTTTTACCCAGAAAGGTTCCTAGCCCCAGTCCAGAGTTTGAACTTAATTTTTTAGATTTTGATTTGATATAAGGTTCCCCAATTTTATTTATTATATCCTCTGGAATTCCCGGACCATCATCATTAATTTCAATTTGTATTATTTTGTAATCACTATTTAAATTTATTTTAACTTTACTTTTAGAAAATTTTACTGCGTTCCCAATGAAATTTCTGAGCCCATAAATAATTTCTGGCATTCTTTGGATGGTAATTTTATTTTGATCGTTTTCAGCAAATAAATCTATTTTTTTTGATGAGGTTTCTTTAAATGAATTAACAATCTCCTCTAATAAATCCTCTAATTTTATTGTGCTAATAAAATTATCTTCTTCTATCTGTTTTTTAGAAATTTGTTTTAAAATCTCACTGCATCTTTTTGTCTGACTAATAAGTAAATCTATATCTTTTGAAATTTCTTCATTATCACCAATTTCTTTTTTTAATTCTTTAGCCACTACACTTATTGTAGCTAATGGAGTTCCCAATGAGTGCGCTGCTGCTGCTGCTTGCCCACCTAAAGATTCTAATTCATATTCTTTAGCTATAACTTCCTGAAGTTTATTTAATGCCTCAGATCTTTTTTTGGTTTCTCCTGAAAATCTAATTCCAAAGTAACTTAAAAATATTAAACCAATTAAAATTGATATTAAAATTCCAAATTTATAAAAAGTTGGAACATAAAATGAACTTGCATCCATTCCTGGTAACTCTAAATAAAAATGTGTGAGCAAAAATAACATAAACGAAGTTATTACACTCAATATAATTGTTGTTCCCATGCTTAGAAATGTAGAAGAAACTATTGCTGGAATAATTAGTAAAAATGAAAATGGATTGAGGATTCCACCAGTCAGATAAAGCAAGATGCTTAGCTGAATCAAATCATATAAAAGAAAGAATGATGCATAAGTATCTTTAAGTTGATTAACTTTAATTTTAAATTGTAAAAATAAGTTAGTAAGCAAACCAAGAAATATTACTAGATAGCTTTCGCTAATTGGTAGATCAAGTTTGAGATAATAAAAAACAATATTTATAGCAATAAATTGGCCGAAAATAGCAATATATCTAAGTACAGTAAGAGTGTTTTTGTCTAGATTTAAATTCTCTTTAGTACGAAAGAGAGTCGAAAAGTCCATTTGAGTTTAAATGTCTAAATTTGCAACATCCAGGGCATTATTTGTTATAAATTCTTTTCTTGGTGCAACTTCATCTCCCATTAGAACTTTTATCATCTTTTGATCTTCTTTTGATTTTTCTTTAGTTCCTTTAGAATACTGAACTCTTAGCATTGTTCTATTGTCAGGATTTAATGTTGTTTCCCATAGTTCTTCAGGATTCATCTCTCCTAGTCCTTTGAAGCGTTGTATAGATAATTTTTCTCTTTGTTCTTGCATAAATTCGTTATAAGCGGATGATCCTTTTTTGATTTTTTTATCGACTTTAGCTGAACCAAGTATGTATTCTTCAAGAGTTTTTTCATCTTTTATATAAATACTTTTATTTGCTTTAGTAACTTTAAAGAGTGGTGGTTGCGCTAAATAGACATGTCCATTTTCAATTAATTGATTAAAGGGATAATTGTTAAAAAATGTAAGCAATAAAGTTCTAATGTGCGATCCATCTACATCAGCATCGGTCATAATTACTATTTTATCATACCTTAGGTTTTCAATATTAAAATCTTTTGATCCTGTCCCGAGTGCATTAATCAATGTCACAATTTCATTTGAAGACATCATTTTAGACAAAGCTTTTGTGGCTTGATCTTCTCCATTTGTTTTTCCATTTACAAATGTATTTAAAATTTTTCCTCTGAGAGGCAAGACAGCTTGATATTCTCTTACTCTTCCTTGCTTAGCGGAACCACCCGCTGAATCTCCCTCAACTATATATAATTCTGTTCCTTCCCTTTTTTGTATTTGACAATCAGCTAATTTACCGGGTAACCCTGAAAGTTCGAATGTTCCTTTACGTCTTACGCTATCTCTAGCTTTTCTAGCAACATCTCTAGCCATAGCTGCTTGGCTAATTTTTTCTATTACAGTTTTAGCTACAGATGGATTTTGATCAAACCAAGTTGAAACTTTTTCACTGATAATATGTTCTACAATGTTTCTTATCTCTGAAGAAACAAGTTTATCTTTTGTCTGAGATGAAAATTTTGGATCAGGCATCTTGATTGATAGAACTGCTGTAAGTCCTTCTTTAATATCTTCACCTGACAATGTAATTTTATTTTTTTTACTGTTTCTATCTGCTGTATATTTATTGATTACTCTAGTTAGTGCACTTCTAAATCCAAGCAAGTGTGTTCCACCATCTTTTTGAGGAATATTGTTAGTAAAAGGCAAAACATCTTCTGAATATCCGGCATTCCATTCAAATGAACATTCAACGATAACATTATTTTTTTCAGATGTTACATATATCGGTTTTTTAAAAACTTCTTTTTCATTTTTATTTATTAAAATTGGTTTTTTTAAGTTTATATATTTTACAAATTCAGTGATTCCACCGTCATATTTATGTGTAAATTCTTTTAGCTTTTTAGAAGTGTTATCGACTAGTTTAATTGACACTCCTTTATTTAAAAAGGCTAGTTCTCGAATACGTTTCTCAAGAATTGTAGAACTAAATTTAATAGATGAAAATATTTCTTTTGATGGTAAAAAATTTATTCTTGTGCCTTTTTTTTTAGTTTTTCCAACTTTTTTTAATGGTTTAATAGAATTTCCGTTAATAAATTTAATCTCATATTCATTTCCATCTCTATAAATGCTTAGCTCCAACTTTTCAGATAATGCGTTAACAACTGATACACCAACTCCGTGAAGCCCTCCAGATACCTTATAAGAGTCATGATCAAATTTACCACCTGCGTGTAATTGAGTCATTATGACTTCTGCTGCAGACATTTTTTCTCCTTTATGCATATCTACAGGAATACCTCTTCCATCATCTTCCACTGTAACAGTATTATCAGCATTAATTGTTACATTAATATTATCGCAGTAACCTGCTAAAGCCTCGTCAATGGAGTTATCTATAACTTCAAATACCATATGATGCAGTCCAGAACCGTCATCTGTGTCTCCGATATACATTCCTGGTCTTTTTCTAACAGCATCCAGCCCTTTGAGAACTTTTATTGAATCGGCACCATACGATGCTTTATTTTTTTGGTTAGATTTTTTTGACATTTTTTTAAGAATTAAATAATCATATCATTTTTTTTACCTAATATAAAATAGCTTAAGTCCACCATGGGCTTAGAACTATTGAGTATCAACAATTTTAGAGCAAAAAAATAAAAAAAATCTAAAAATGATAATTTTAAATTTTCATTGGCATAATAACATAATAGCTATTTTTATCTGAAGAATCCTCTATTAGTACTGGCGAAACCGAGTCTTTTAGATTCATTTTTAAATTTTTATCTACTACTTCTGAAGCAATATCAATTAGATACTTTGAATTAAAACTTATATTCAAATTTTCAGAACTAAACTTTGCTGAAATTTTTTCGTTACCTTCTCCTGAATTAGCGCTATTCACTGATAATTGAATATTATCTTTATTAATCGCTAATTTAACACCTTCTTTTCTATCTAGAGAAACACTGGCCACCCTTTCAATGGAACTAATGAAATCTTTTGATGAAACAATTAAGGTTTTATCGTTAGTTGTTGGTACAACTTTTTTATAATCAGGAAATTTACCATCTATTACCTTGGATATTAATTTTATTTTGCCTAACGTAAACTTTATCTTATTTTCACTAGTTTGAATTATCAGAGGGTCATGTATTTCCGACAACAATGAACAAAGCTGGAATACTGTTTTTCTTGGTAAAATTAATGAGCTAAAATTGCTCGAATTTTCTATTTCTAAACTACTTGAAGATAACCGATGACTATCTGTGGCAACGCCAGTTAAAAAATTTCTACCATGCGCTTCTGTTAAATGTAGAAATACCCCATTTAAATAATGTCTGGTATCATCATTAGAAATTGAAATTCTTGTTTTATTTAACAATTTTAAAAAATTATTGTTATTTAATGTAATTTCTTGACCTTCAAACTCATCTACAAAAGTAGGAAAATTATCTATAGGCAAACACAAGAGATTAAAATCTGAGTTCTCACTTTTCAGACTTAATTTATTTTCTGATTTTAAATCAAAATTTAACTCTGAATTAGAAGAAATTTTTCTTAAAATATCATAAAGTATTGCAGCTGAAGTTGTTGTGCTACCTTCGTTTATTATTTTAACATCAGCAATTTCATCATAAAAAATTATATCCAAATCAGTAGCAACGATAGATAATTTATTACCTTTTAGTTGAAGTAAAACATTTGATAAAATTGGCAAAGTATTTTTTTTTTCAACAATTCCTTGTACAAAATTTAAAGATTTTAATAAAATATCTCTTTTAACTACAAATTGCATATAGTTATTGTTCTAATAATAAACTTTTAATTTGGATAATATTTTTCTTCATTTCATCATCTTGCTCGGACAACCTAGTAATTGTTTTTACAGCATGAATAACTGTTGTGTGATCACGATTTGCAAATCTTCTGCCGATCTCTGGTAAAGATCTTGTCGTTAATTTTTTTGCCAAATACATTGCTATTTGTCTAGGTCTAGCTAAAGGCCTTGATCTTCTTTGTGAAAGCATTTCGTTTAATGCTATATTAAAATAATTAGATACAATATTTTGTATTTTATCTACCGTAATTACTCTTATTTGGTTAAAAACATCCCTTAGGATATTTTTACAATCATTTATTGTTAAAATCTTGTTATGAACTCTGCTGAATGCAATTACCCTATTAAGGATTCCTATAAGTTCTCTAATATTAGTTTTGCTCTCACTTGCTATGTAATTAATTACTTCATCACTTAGATTTATATTTTCTCTAAATTGATTTTGAATTTCTTCAATCTTTTTATTAATGATTTTTACTTTTAAGTCTAAATCCGGTGTATCTATATCAACTACAAGTCCCCCAGCTAATCTTGATTTAATTCTATCTTGAACTCTATCTAATTTTATTGGAGCTCTGTCTGCGGAAATAATAATTTGAGAACCTTTGTCCATTAAGCTGTTAAATGTATGAAAAAATTCTTCTTGTAAGCTTTCTTTTCCGCTAATAAACTGAATATCATCGATAATAAAGACTGAAGATTTTCGAAAAAAATCTTTAAAATTTACCATATCATTCTTTTTAATGGATTTAATGAAATGATACATAAACCTTTCAGCAGAAATAAACATAACGTTGTTATCATTTTGTAATTCTAGACCTATAGCGTTCAATAAGTGAGTTTTACCCAAACCAACACCGCCACAAATATACAAAGGATTATATCTAGAAATATGTTCACATACTTTTTTAGAGTATGATAATGCTATATCGTTGCTTTTACCTTGAATAAAACTTTTAAAGTTCAAATTAGGATTGAGCCTATTATAGTTTAAAATTGAGTCTTTAATCTCCGTAACTTTATTTAATTCATCTATCTTTATTAATTCTTGGCTTTGTCTATTTTCCTCGATTATTTTAAATTCTATCCTATTAAGGCTAAGTTTAAAGCTTTTAACTTGCTCTAAAATTTTATCTAAATACCTTGATACAATCCAATCTCTAAAAAAACGAGTAGGAACTCCTAAGATTAAATAATCATTATATTCTTTAACCAAAGAAATTTTTTGTAACCAGCTGTTGTAAACTTCACTTCCAAATATTTTTTTAAATGAGAGTTGTATCTCATCCCAGTTTAACGTTTTTTCTTCTTCAGAAATGTAAACGTTTTGTTTTTTTGTATTATTATTTTCCATGTAGATAATTGTTAAGAAATTACATAAACGACCTTTTAAAAAGTTTTGCAAGAAATTTTTTTAGTAAATCAAAAAAAATTTACTTTTGGTTGTACAACTAACGTTGAGATAGAATTAATTATTAAATTTACAACTTACAAAACTATGTTGCTATATTTTGTTTATTGATTCTAAATGTAGATTTTTTTATACTTATTTATCTAGTGAAGATTGATAAATTTAATTAATTTTTTTTGAAATTCTTGAAACTTTTCTAGCAGCAGTCCTTTTACTAATTGCACCTGTTTTGGCAACCTGTATTAGAATTGATTGGAATTTTGTAAAATATTTTTTTGCTTTATCGTTTTCATTTGCCTTAATCAATAATTCCATTTTTTTTATAGCATTTTTATACTTGCTTTTTCTAATTCTGTTTACTTGGGTCTGTTTTTTAACCCTTCTTACTCGTCTAACTGCTGATTTAGTATTAGGCATAATTTTTAAATTGTATATATGGGCAAATTGTAAGGGTCAACTTTATTATTTCTGACATTTTGAACAATAAAAAGTTGCTCGTTTGGAAATTGAAATTTTAATAATTTTGTTACTACAATTCGTGTTAGAACAAAGTTCCCCTTTTTTGCTGTAAACATTAAATTTCTGCTGAAATAAACCTTTTTTTCCATTACTACTAGAAAAATCCTTAATTGATGAACCGCCATGGCTAATTGCGGTTTTCAGAACAATGCTAGTGAATACTAGAATTTTTTTTAACTCCAATTTTTGTAGTGACTTTACCTTACGATCCGGCCTTACTTTGCTCAAAAAAAGTATTTCATTTGCATAAATATTTCCTATCCCGGAAACAAATTTTTGATCCATCAAAATATCTTTGATAGACCTGCTTTTTCCTCTAATAAATTTCTTAAAGTAATTGTAATCAAATTTTTGACTTAATGGCTCGGGGCCTAATTTTTTAAGATGTTTGTTTTTTTTTAAATCTTTATCACTTATTATTTCTATAAATCCAAATTTTCTTACATCATTGTAAATTAATTTTCTATTTTTGTTAAAAAAAAAAACTACTCGGTCGTATTTTTGATCCTTTTTTTTATCTAAATTATAATAAAAACTTGTTTTAAATTTAATATCATTTTCATCAATAAAAATGAATTTTCCTGTCATTCCTAAATGGGCTAACATTACAACTTTTTTGTTAAAAAAAAATAATAAGTATTTTGATCGTCTTTTAATTTTTTTTATTTTCAACCCTACGATCTTTCTTAATTTTTTTTTTTCTACACGATATCTTAATCTAGCATCGTTTATTTTTACCTCTTTTATAATTAAATTTTGAGTTTTATTAGTAAGAGACCTTTTAACAACTTCAACTTCTGGTAATTCTGGCATATAGTTCTATTATGAAAAGTACTATTCTCGATAAAACCAAATTAGTCAATTCTGTATTTTCTAAAGTTTATAAAAAATATGACCTAATGAACGATATTATATCTTTTGGGATTCATCGAGTTTGGAAAGAAAAATTTATAGATTGGATGAATCCAGCTCCAGAATCAAAATTAATTGATGTTGCATCAGGAACAGGTGACATAGCAAAATTATTTTTACAACGGAACAATATTAATTCTACTATCACTTGTATTGAACCTAACAATGGTATGTTAGAGGAAGGTAAAACAAATTTAAAAAAATTTAAAAATATTAAATGGATAAAAGCTCAGGCAGAAGAATTGCCAGTAGATGATAATATTTTTGATTTTTATACAATTAGTTATGGAATAAGAAATGTTACAGATATAAATAAAACTTTAAGTGAGGCTTTTAGAGTTCTTAAACCAGGTGGTCGTTTTATGTGTTTGGAATTCTCAAAAATAGATAATGAAATGCTAAATTTCTTTTATAAACAATATTCAAAAACTATACCAATGATTGGAAAATATTTTGCAGGCACTTCTCAACCTTATGATTATTTAGTAAAAAGTATTGCAAATTTCTATAATCAAAATCAATTAATTGAATTAATGAATAAAAATGGATTCACTAAAACTGAATACCGTAATCTTTCTAATGGTGTGTCAGCTATACATTCTGGATGGAAAATTTAAATGTTTAAAAGAATTTTAAGATTATTCAAAATAGCGAGAAAACTATCAACATCGGGTGCTATTAATACAATTAATCAAGTTCATGAGATACCGCTATCGGTGAATTTATTTTTTAATTTTATATCCATCGGATCAGAGTCAAATCGTTTTGACGATAAAAAAAAAGCAGGAGAAAAACTTTGTATCGCTCTTCAAGGGATGGGGACTACTTTTATAAAGTTAGGTCAGTTTTTGGCTACAAGACCTGATATAATTGGTGAAGAAATTTCTAAAGACCTGGAAAAACTTCAAGATAAAGTTCCAGCTTTTGACCTTTACCAAGCAAAAAAGATAATAAAAAAAGAAATTGGTGAAAAACAATATAATAATATTATTGAATTAAGTGAACCTATTGCTGCTGCTTCAATAGCCCAAGTTCATATAGCTAAAATAAAAAATGAAAATCAAGAAAAACAAGTTGCGATAAAAATTTTGAGACCCGATATCGAAAAACTATTCAATGAAGAATTAGATGCTTTAATGCTTTTTGCGTATATAATTGAAAATACTATTTCACGAGCTAAACGATTAAAATTAGTTGAAGTAATACATCTTCTTAGAGAAATAACAAATATTGAAATGGATTTAAGATTTGAAGCTGCTGCTGCAAATGAGCTATATGAAAATACTCAACAAGATTTAGGTTTTAATGTGCCTAAAATTTATTGGAATTATACTACCAAGAAAATTTTAACTTTGGATAAGGTTGAGGGTATTTCAATTAGAGAGCAAGAAAAACTTCAAAATTTAGGTGTTGATCTAAAAAAACTAGCAGAAAATTTAATCCAACTTTTTCTTAAGCAGGCTGTACGAGATGGTTTTTTTCATGGCGATATGCACCAGGGAAATCTATTTGTGGACACTAAAGGAAACATTATTCCTGTCGATTTTGGTATTATGGGAAGACTAGACAAAAATAATAGAAAATTTTTAGCTGAAATTTTATATGGATTTATCAAAAGAGATTATGTCAAAGTTGCTGAAGTTCATTTTAAAGCGGGCTTAGTTCCATCAGAAGCATCTAAAGAGGAATTTGCGCAGGCCTTAAGATCTGTTGGTGAACCTATATTTGGTCAAACAATTAAAGATATTTCGGGTGGAAACCTATTAGCTCAATTATTTGAAATTACAGAAAAATTTAATATGCCTACCCAGCCATCATTGCTATTATTACAAAAAAATATGGTTGTTGTTGAAGGAGTGGCACGAAAACTATATCCAGAAACTAATATTTGGGAAGTTTCAAGACCTGTGCTTGAAAATTGGTTAAAAAATATTAAAAGCCCAAAAACAACAATTGATAAAGCTTTAACTACCTCTGCAGAAATTATCAAAAGAATTCCTGATTTTCCAGATTTAATGGACAGGGCTGACTATGCTCTTAAATTAATGGCTGAAGGAAAGTTAAGTTTGGGAATTAGTAACAATAAAGGTTTAGAAATAGAGCAAATAAAGCTTAAAAATTTTAGAAATAATATAATTATTTGTTTTTTTAGTATTGTAATTATATCTCTATTGGTATTTTAATCCTAATTAATGTCACTCAAAAATAAAAAAATATTAATTATAATAGGTGGTGGCATAGCAGCCTATAAAACATTAGACCTAATAAGATTATTAAAAAAAGAAAGTGTAGATGTTAAAACAATTCTTACTAAAAGTGGCAAAGAATTTGTAACTCCATTGTCCTTGACTACACTTGCAAAGAATAAAACATACGAGGATATTTTTGATAAAAACTCTGAAGCTGAAATAGACCATATTGAATTATCTAGATGGGCTGATTTAATTATTGTAGCTCCTACGACTGCTAACTTTATAAGCAAATTATCTGTAGGTAAAGCTGAAGATTTAGCCACAACTGTTCTACTAGCTTCTAACAAAGATATATTATTAGTACCAGCAATGAATGTAAGAATGTGGCTTCATAAAGCTACTCAAATAAATTTAAAAATTTTACAAGAATTTGGATATTTGTTTCTTGGACCTGAAAAAGGAGAGATGGCGTGTGGTGAGTTTGGTGCAGGAAAAATGTCAAGCCCAAGACAAATTTATGAATACATAAAAAACTATTTTAATAAAAAAAATTTAGTTCAAAAGAAAAATTGGAAAGCTATAGTGACAACTGGCCCGACAAGGGAATATATTGATCCTGTTAGATATATTTCAAATGAGTCTAGTGGTAAACAAGGCTATGAAATTGCTATTGCATTAACTAAATTAGGAATAAAAACAACACTTATTGCAGGACCATCTAATCTTATTTTTCCTAAAGATTTAAAGGTAAAAAATATCACTTCTGCTGATGAAATGTTTAATGAAGTTAGAAAATCTTTGCCAGTTGACTTAGCTGTTTGTGCTGCTGCTGTATCAGACTTAAAGCCGGTTGATAAAAGTGAAAATAAGATCAAGAAAGATGATATTAAATTAAAAAAAATTAATTTAATAAAAAATAAAGATATTCTTGAGTATATATCAAAAAATAATAAATGCAGACCTCGTCTTATAGCCGGATTTTCTGCTGAAACTGAAAATGTCATAAAAAACTCAATCGATAAAATGAAAAAAAAAACATTGTGATATTATATTTGCGAATGATGTTTCAAAAAAAAATATCGGTTTTAACTCTGATTACAACAAAGTTTCAGTTATAGACAAAAAAGGTAATGTGAAAATAATTCCAAAAAATAAAAAAAGTTTTGTTGCAAACAAAATTGCAGAAATTTTAATAGATAAACTATTAGTTGATGACAAGAATATTAATTAAAAGATTATCTAAAAATATACCGCTGCCTAAATACGAAACCGAAGGGTCCTCCGGCATGGATTTATCAGCAAATGTAGATCGAGTAGTTGAAATTCAGCCAGGAAAATCAGCAATAATTCCCACTGGGTTGTTTATATCAATACCAAAAAATTATGAAATACAGATTAGACCACGATCGGGTTTGGCGGCTAAAAATCAAATATCCGTTTTAAATACACCTGGAACAATAGATTCTGATTACAGGGGAGAATTAAAAGTTATATTGATCAACTTAAGTCATAAATCATTTAAAATTGAAAAAGGTTTACGAATTGCACAAATGGTTTTATGTCCTGTAATAAAAGCAACTTTAAAAGAAGTAGATAGCCTTGAAGAAACTGAACGTGGATCAAGTGGGTTTGGTTCTACAGGTTCTAAATAAGAAGATGAAACTTAATATCCATGATTTCAAAAGATTTGAAAAACAAATACTTTTAAAAAAGGTTGGTATTTCAGGTCAAAAAAATATTAAAAATTCTAAAATTTTGATTGTAGGTATGGGTGGACTAGGCTGTCCTCTCCTTTCTTATCTTGCCTCTTCTGGTGTCGGTAACATAGGAATAGCTGATCATGACAAAATAGAGCTTAGCAATTTAAATAGACAAATTCTTTTCAATTCATCTGATATTGGAAAATTTAAAGTTACTCAAGCTAAAACAAAAATAAATAAAATTTATAAAAATATAAAAATTAAAATATTTAAAGAAAAAGTTGTAAAAAAAAATATAAAAAAAATTTTTAAAAATTATGAAATTATTTGTGACGGAACTGATAATTTTGATACCCGCTATTTAATAAATGATGAATGTAAGAAAAGTAAAAAAATTCTAATTTCAGCGGCAATTAGCAAATTTGACGGACAACTTTTTAAATTTAATTTTAAAAAAAAAAGTGCTTGCTTTAGATGTTTCATGCCAAATATTCCTGATCAAGAAAACACCTGTGGTTCTGAAGGAATTTTATCACCAGTTGCAGGTATACTAGGATGTTTACAGGCAAATGAAGTTTTGAAAACTATTCTTAATATAGAAGATGATTTGAGCAATAATGTTCTTATTTTTAACTCGCTGAAAGTTTCTTTAAGAAAAATAAAAATTAGTTTAAACCCAGCCTGTTTTAATAAATGTATAAAATAATTACAATTTTTTTTCTTATTTTTTTAAATTCAATAGTATTTTCTTATAGCAGAGATGAATATTTTAGAACCCTACGTTATGATTTAGTAAATCTTAGACAAGGGCCAAGTAAAGATTACCCGATTAAAATATTTTACAAAAAAAAATTTTTACCTGTAATAGTTCAAGATAGTTCTGATAATTTTAGGAAAATTAGAGATCATGAAAACAATACTGGTTGGATACATATTTCTCAATTATCCAAAAAAAAAGCTGCTATCGTTACAGGTAAGGACTTAATATTGTTTAAAAGTGCCACAATTTACTCTAGCCCTATTATAATTCTCAAAGAAGGCAGACTAGTTAGAATTGAAAAATGTAAAAATGAATGGTGTAAAGTAAAGACAGGTGGGTACAAAGGATGGGTTAAAAACTTAAACTTATGGGGCTTATTTTAACTAAAATCTAATGACAATGCTTTTTTATTATTTTCAGTTAATTTAACTGTGTGTGCATACATCTCGTGATCAACTCCTATAATTATTTCACTCGATTGCTCTTTAAATTTTTTAACTTGCTCATCAGAAAATTCAAAATGTATAAATTGTACTGAAGAAGCTTTTCCTTCTGCAGAAGTTCTATCTACATCTTGCTCTGGGGTTGATCTAATTTTTTCATCACCTATTTTCAAAAATACTTTTTCCTCTATTCCTCCAACTTTATTAAGAAACTCTGCTCTGCTTAAAGGGTTGTCTATTTCAAACATCAATGTCGCGACTAATTCTTTGCCTTTTGGTATTAAGGGATTGTAAGCAGCTAACTCATCTTTTAATTGTTCATCTCCACCTTTTTCTATGTGAAGCATTTCTTGAATCTGAGCTCTCATTGTCTCATAAGACTCAAAATAAAAATTCGCGTAAGGCCCTAGAGAGACTCTTCTATCCTTTTTATAATTAACTATTTCTTTTCTATAAGCTTTTCTATTTTTAGCGTATTCGTCTGCTGGTATTAAGTCTGCTTTAGTAACTTCTCTTGCCTGTTTATTCATAATTATAATTTATATGCCTTTGCCATAATTTCTATAGGATGTAATGCCTCATCATGTCTTATCTCTGTATCTTTGGAAAGCTGGTTAAGATGCTTTCCTGCAAGCGGACAATCAGATGCCATATATTTATTTTTCTTATTATCAACTTGTCTTGCGGTTGGTCTTCCAACTTTATTAG
>MDTG01431596.1_pt1 | contig 16409 bp, 17 predicted proteins | sample 811421 | NCBI WGS metagenome assembly MDTG01 (sample SAMN05326645, study PRJNA326480) | marine metagenome | isolation source: seawater | place: Pacific Ocean: South East | collected 2011
TAACAATTAATTATTGAAATATTATATTTATTATTATGTAAACTACTAAGTCCTATCATTGAATTTAAAACACTCCTTATAGTGGCTACTCTTCCAAGATATGGGGACCAATAAAAAATATTTTTTTTCATTTAGTTTAATTAAATAGAGATTTCTTTAAATTTACACCTATCTTTTTTTTACTATCTTTAAATTTTTCAAATATCATGTTTAATGTTTCATCGCACATTTTTTTATCTAAAAGATATTTTTCTAATTTATCTATTAAACTATTTAAATTGTCAGAAACAACTCTTTCACTCAAATCTCCCCATATTGAATCTGAGTCGTGTTGTTTTGCTTGTAGCAATAAACCACCACTTTCTATAATTTGAATGGACCTAGGGTGCAATGATAGACTTCCTAGTATTGAACCAGTATCAATACATATATTACCTTTGTAAATTTCTTTTATTTTTTTTTTATCATAAATTGGTTTGGAGAAATCTATTCCTATTTGTTTATTATCCTCTCCATAAATAGAAAAGGAATTTTCAAACTTTTTTTTTACACCTAAGATGATTTGTTCCCTTAAATATGTCTTAAGTATTTTATAATTTTCGAATTTAAGCATACTGTCTTTAGGGTTATTCATTTTATTCCAGAATTTATAATCATCTATTAAAGAAAAATTATTAATTATGTCACCTCTAATTTTCATCAATATTTCCGAGTTTATCAAATTTGAATTGCCAGGTTTAAAAAAAAGTTTGCCCATAAAAATAATTTTTGGTTTTTGATTCATATTAAAATTTTTTTTAACTATAGGGTAAAGTTGAAATATTTTTTTTTCATCTCCAATTACTGGGTTACTCATGTTGACAAAGTTATTCTTCAAATGTTTTGAATTTTTTGATATTTTCAAACTAGTGCCTGTAAACCAAAAATTAATAGAGAGTTTCTCATCATTTAAAATTGGATCACCATCAATTGAAATAAATTTCCCTAATCTAAAAAAATATAAAATTTTACCAATAAATGATTTAAATCTTCCACCAAGCGAAATAAGTAAAATATCCTCATATTTGCTAGTTTTTGCAAAGTTTCCAAGAGCGTTAAATCGATAATTATTTTTAAAAACTAAAAAAATTATTTTTTTAAACATGTTGAGAATATTCCAATTTACAAAATAAGTTTAACTTTGTTGTGTAGCTTACTTTGTTCATTTAATCTTTGTACAACTACAGTGGGTTCCACAATAATAATTTTTAAAATCTTTTGAAAAATAACTGAAAAATTTATTTAAAGATATAAATAGTATTGAAAATAAAAGTTTAAATATATTTAATTTTAAATACTTAAATAATATCTCTAAAATTACTACCATTGGTCCAGTAGCAATTAATGTTATTTGAACTTTAAAACCATTTTGTTCCAGTATCTTTTTTAAATAAGAATGAGTAGGTCGCATAAAGTCATTTGGATCTGAATGGAACCTAAACATAAAAGGTACAAATAAATTAAGTTTTCCTTCTTTTTTCAGATTTTTTTTAATTGAATTCAATAAAGTTTTACCATCAAAAATATGCTCTAATACATTAAATAATAAAATATTATTATAATTCTTTTTTAACTTAAATTTTTTTTCAAGATCTAATACAAATGCTTTTTTATCGATTTTATGAAAATCATATTGATCTACTTTTAATTTACTTTTACTAATATAATTATAATAATCATTATTAATACCTGAGCCTAAATCTGCTGTTAGACCTTTTATATTAAGTTTTTTTTTTAGAAAAAGATTGTGTGATGCTCTCATAAAGGATCTATTCAAAGAAATTTGATTGTACAAAAATGACAAATCAGAAAAAGTTAAGTTAATATTAAATATATCTGGATTATTTTTTTTCAATTTTGATCCTTAGATTATATAAATAGATTTAAAGCTTAAACTTGTCAATTTTATGAGTCAAATTACTACTATAAAATCAATTATCTTATTACATAAAATAACTAATTAATGATTTTTGACAATATTAGTAAGCTGGTATAAGTAAAAGTATCAATTATAAGGTTACAAAATTAGATGAATAATAGAAATTTAGAAATTAGCTCAAATAGAAGTTTCGGTTTTGTTTTTGCAATTGTTTTTTTAATAATTGGTTTTTGGGATATAGAAAATATTCGGTATTGGTCAATAATAGTTGCGCTTATATTCTTCATACTTGGTTTGCTAAACTCAAAATTACTTTTACCATTTAACAAAATATGGTTTAAATTTGGAGTTATGTTGGGAAATATTGTTTCACCAGCTGTAATGGGCTTAATTTTTTTTTTAGTAGTGAGCCCTATAGGTATTTTTATGAAGCTTTTAGGTAAAGATTTAATTGGATTAAAGAAACACAAAAAAGACACTTATTGGATTGCTAAAAATATACAAAAAAGTAGTATGAAAAATCAGTTTTAAAATGGAATTTATAAAAGAATTTTGGGAATTTATTAAAGTTAGAAAAAAATATTGGTTACTACCAATAATTGTTGTTTTGGCAGTTTTTGGGGGGCTAATAATATTAACTCAAGGCTCTGCTGTTGCACCTTTTATTTATACGATATTTTAGACTGTAGTGACAAAATTCTTGTTTGGAATGACCAATACTAAATTATTAAAGATGAGTTTATTCAAATTAAAACTTTATGCGATAATGTTTATCTATATTTTGGTTTATTCGGATGAATAGAATATTAGGTATTTCAGCTTTTTATCATGACAGCGCCGCAACTATAATTATTGATGGAGAAATAATTGCTGCAGCTCAAGAAGAAAGGTTTACCAGAATAAAACATGACTCAAATTATCCGTATAATGCAGTTGAGTTTGTTTTAAAATTTGCAAACTTAAAACTTTCTGAAATTGATGCTGTAGTTTTTTATGAAAAACCATTTTTAAAATTTGAAAGATTGCTTGAAACTTATGTTGCGATGGCTCCAAAAGGTTTTTTGCAGTTTTCAAAAGCAATGCCTACATGGTTAAGAGAAAAACTTTTTCAAAAAAATCTTTTACTTAAATTTTTAAAAAAACATGACAAAAATTTTAATAGTCCAAAAAAAATGTTTTTTTCTGAACATCATCTAAGTCATGCAGCTAGTGCATTTTTTCCATCTCCATTTGAAGAGGCAATTATATTAACTGCAGATGGAGTCGGAGAATGGGCTACGACGACGTTGGCGATAGGAAATTCAAATAAACTAGAGATAAAAAAAGAGATTCATTTTCCTCATTCTTTAGGTTTATTATATTCAGCATTTACTTATTACACTGGTTTTAAGGTTAATAGTGGAGAGTATAAACTTATGGGGCTAGCTCCATATGGTTATTCAAAATATGATAATATAATTGAAAAAGAATTAATTGACATTAAAGATGATGGATCTTTTAGGCTAAATCAAAAATATTTTAATTATACTACTGGCATGACAATGATTAATGAAAAATTTAATAATTTATTTGGTCAAAGACCTCGAGATTCCAAAAAAGAAAAGATAACTCAATTTCACATGGATATTGCTGCATCAATTCAAAAAGTTACTGAGAAAGTTATAATTAAATTAGCAAAGGCTATACGAAAAGAATATGGAGTCAAAAATTTATGCTTAGCGGGAGGAGTTGCGCTAAATTGTGTTGCAAATGGAAAACTTCTTGAAGAAAAAATATTTGATAACATTTGGATTCAACCTGCGGCTGGAGATGCTGGTGGATCTTTAGGAGCTGCTTTAGCTTTATGGCACGTTGAATTAAAACAAAAAAGACACATTAGCAAAAATGATAGTATGAAAGGTTCCTATTTAGGAAATGAATTTACTCAAGAACAAATTGAACACGAATTAAGATCAGTTGGAGCTAAATTTATAACTTTAAAATATGAAGAAGTTATTGATAAAACTTCAGAATATATATCGAATGAAAAAGCAGTAGGATGGTTTCAGGGTAGGATGGAATTTGGTCCTAGAGCATTAGGAGCTAGATCAATTATTGCCGATCCTAGATCTGAAAAAATGCAAAAAAATCTTAATCTAAAAGTAAAATATAGAGAGAGCTTTAGACCATTTGCTCCTTCAGTTTTGAGAGAAGATTTATCTGAATGGTTTAATATGAATGTAGATAGCCCATATATGCTTATGGTAGCCAATATTAATTCAAAAAAAAAAATTGAGATGACAGCTGAACAAGAAAAACTATTTGGAATAGATAAATTAAATGTAAAAAGATCAGAAATACCTTCAGTTACACACGTTGATTACTCTGCTAGAATTCAAACTGTAAATAAAGATACAAATAAATACTATTATGACTTAATTTCTAAATTTAAAGAAAAAACTGGCTGTCCAATAGTAGTAAATACTTCTTTTAATGTAAGGGGTGAACCAATTGTGAGTACTCCAAAAGAAGCATTTAATTGTTTTATGGGTACAGAATTAGATTGTCTTGTCATCGGAAACTGTATTTTGGAAAAAAACAATCAAGATCCAATTCTTAAAAAAGATTATAAAAATAAATTTGAATTAGATTAATTTTTTTGAAAAAAAAAATTCTACTTAAAGTTATATCTTATTTTTTTTCTTAAATTAGAAGCGTAAACTTCTATGAAAGTGTATGAAAAATAGCTTAAAGACATAGAAATTATCAAAATTAATGTGATTTTTAAAATTATGTTCATTTCAAAATACCAATTAAAAATCTCTATAACAAAAAAATGATTAAGAAAGACTCCATAGGCAAGATTGCCTAAAAATAAATCTATTTTGTTTTGTTTTTTTTTTTTCAAAAAATTTAGGAAAAATAAACCAAAAAAAACTCCAATAGCTATTTCTTTGCTAAAACGAGCTATATAATATTTGTCATAAGAAAAAATAATAATTATGGATATCAATAGTATTAAGGAAAGGGACTTTAAAAAAAAACTTTTATTAAAATCTGTATAGTAAAAATAGCTTCCTATTAAAAAGATATATAATGTTCCTGGTATCAATCTATATCCAAGAGTATCAGTTCGATAATTGAAAAAACAAATTAATAAATAAAAAATTAATGAAGTAACAAGAAAAATTTTAAGATATTTTTTTAGAAATAATATTATAAAAGGTATTACTATATAAAAAGTTAGTTCTAAACCTAGCGACCAAGTAGGTGGGTTAATCTTAACGTTAAACCATATTCCAAATAAATTATCAAAGAGCATGTGATATCCACTTAAAATTATTGGAAATTCTAAGATTATATCTAAAAAAATTAAGTCCTTTTTAATGTCAATAAAAAAATTAATAAATATTATTAAAAAAAAATAAAAATAATACTGAGGTAAAATTCTACATAACCTATCAAAGTAAAACATTTTTAAATTTTTGTTTTCTTGATAATAAGTTTCTAATAAATAAGTATTTAAATAACCTGAAATCATTAAAAAGTTAACAACGGCTATTACTCCTATGTAAAAATTAAATGTATTTATTGAAACATGGGACAATAAAACCATTACAGCTAGAATAAATCTATATGTGCCCATTTTAATTAGTTGATTTAAATAATAGATAAAACTTTCTTAAAACGCTCATAAAACTAATTTTTCTTGATTTGATTTTTTTTCCTTTTGATAGATCTTCACTGCTAAGTTTGACTAATTTTGCAACTCCAGTTCCTACAAAAGAAAATTCAAGGTCAAAATTTTTTCTATTATTATTGTAGATATCAATAATTGTTTCGAAAGTTTCTTGATTGTTTATTTCTAAAGAATAATTATTTTTTTCGTTATCTTTAAGATAAGGTATCCAAGAAATATCATCTACAAAAAAAAATCCACCAACCTTTAATTTATTATAATAATGATATATAATTTTTTGGACATGATTAGCTTTATGAATTGTGTCGAGATATATTACATCTAACTCTTTTGGAATTTCTTTATCTAGATTTAAAAAATCATCATCTCTTGAATTTATAAACTTCCAATTTTTATTTTCAAATTTTTTTGAATTATTGTTTATATCAACAGACGTAAGCTTTCCATTATTCTTGTCACACAATTCTAAGAATATGCCCGTGGACATACCTTTTTCACTAACCCCAAATTCTAGAATTTGAGCAAATTTTATATTTTTGATTGGAGTTATTACAAAATCTAAAAATTTTCTTTTATGTCTATCTTCAATCATAGTTTAGTTAATTTTAATAATTTTTTCTTTCTTTATCTTATCATACAAAAAATTACCTATTATATCATGTGCTTTTTCGTTGGCATGACTATCCTCTATAGTTACCCACAAAGTTTCTTCATCATAATTTTTGAGCACATCAAAACTATCAATAAATATAATTTCATTAATATCAGAAAAATTTTTTATTATTTTTGTTTCGTTTTTAAATTTGTAATTTTTTAAATTTCTTAATTCAGGAATATTATGAATAACAAAAGCTATATCATTTTTTATACAAAACTTTTTGAGTTCTTTAATTTCATTTTTTGTTTTATCAATTATTATTTTATCATTAAATGTATTTAAATAAAAATTTTCATAATCTTTATTTTTATCATTAAGCATTTTAATTTTATATAAATTTGCATTTAAAAAAGTATATAAGTAAGAATATTTTTGTATAAAATTTGGTTGTTTAACTTTTACGTTCTCAAAATCGTTTATAAAAAAATTTAAAATAATTAGTTCAATATTTAAATCTTTATGGTATTCAAAAAAATTATTAATTTGCATGATTGTGTTTGTGTTTCCTATTCCTGCATTTAATACTTGATAGTTACTACCTATTTTTTGTTCTAAAACTGAAGAAAAAGTTTTTGAGCTACCCCATCCAAAAGTCATTGAGTCACCCATCATAAATATTTTTTTTTTATCTAAATTTAATTCTTTATTGCTTCTAAAACCCCGGCTATTTAAATTGATTTCTGCCCCCATTAAAAAAGCACTTTTATTATATTTATGCTCAATACCGACTCTAGGATTATGTGATTTTTTTTTTAATTCATTTGAATACTTCATCATTTCTAAGTTATAATTCATTCCATTATCAACAATTATTCTTACAAAGATTTCTAAAATACTTACAATTATTAAAATCGAGATAGAAAATAGTAAGAAATTTGATATAAATTTTTTTTTAATCATATAAATTGATTAATTTTTTTGGGGGCTTTTAACTGATAACTTTTTTTTCAGAAAGCCATTGCATACACATGTGGCTTACTATTAATTGAAAATCCTCAGCAATTTGCATATCGTTAATTTTTAGATGAATAAAATCATCAGTTATTTTTTTACATTCCCCTCCATCAAAAGCTAAAATGGCAAAAGTTTTCATCTCTATTTTTTTTGCAATTTCAATTGCTTTTATAACATTTTTTGAATTTCCACTGCCTGATAAAATAATAAGTAAATCATCTTTTTTTCCTTTTACTCTTAACTGTTCTGAAAAAATATCCTCATAACCTAAATCATTTGCCAAACATGTTAAAACAGCAGCATTAGCTGGAAGAGCTTCTATTTTAATTCCTTTACCATTTTTTTTTCCTGCGCCAAAGGTCATATCGTTAGCAACATGAATTGCATTGGCTGCGCTACCACCATTACCACATAAGTAAATAGTATTATTAGCTGTCCATGTATTAAAAATTGCAGATCCCAATTTTTCAATATCCTCAGAGTCCAAGCTTTCGAGAGTGTTAATTAGGTTTTGCTTATAATTTTTTATTAATGTTTTCATTTTAAAATTTAAATTTATAACGCTCAAATATATATTAAATAATTTTACATTTTTATAGCTTTAAAGCATATTTCTACTTTTCCACAATTAAGGTAATTATTGAGTGTTTTCTTTCTTGCTCATCAGGAAAATCGTTATGAGCAAGGTTAAATAATATTTTTTTAGTATTTTTTTTAAAAAGACCAATTAACTCTGTTGATTTTATAGAGCCTTTAGTTTCTCCAGCATAAGTTCCAGAAATTGATATTATTGCGTTATTTTTTGCTACACGAATAATTTCTGATGCAGCTTTAGTCTTATTGTATGAATATGCTATTGTCCAACCACATATAATTACATCAAATGTGTTATCTAAATATTCTAAATTATGAATATCACCAACTTTTATCAAAGGTGAATATGACTGTAAATCTACTGCTGTAATATTTTTTTGATTAAAACCATTCCCCATTAGATTAAAAATTTCTCCTTCAGTTCTGGGTCCAATTGATAACACTTTAGCCTTTGTTCTATTAATAAATCTACAAGATAGTATTGGGCTAATTATTAAAGATGATCTATTTCCAGAAAAAATATTTTTTATGTTTTTTATATTTAATGAACTTTCTATTAAAGCTTTTTTTTCATAATCTCTTATTTTATTAAAATATTTTTCTGGTTCTGTATCTGAACTGTTATCGTATCCTAAAGCTTTTAAATCTATTTTTTCTATTTCATTTTTTTTATCGTCATGCAAAAAACTATATTTTTTTAAAATATGAGCAAAATAAACGAATCTTATAAATGAGTAAACGCTTCTTATAAAGCCACTTTTAAATAAAAATATTTTAATCATTATATAATCTTGATCTTTTTTTAAAAGTGACAAATTGTTTTAACATACTTATAACACCTTTGGGTTTTGCTATTTTTTTAGAAAACCAATTGTCACCTATGGTAAACATTTCTTTATACGTATTTTCTAAACTAAAAAAATCTTTTTTTTCTTTCACATCATACGGCAATACCACAAATTCTAGAAACAACATATCCCTATAGCAATTTTTATGTGGGACTCCAGCTCGATGAATTAATTCAGTAGTATTAGCGATAAGAATTTCACCCTCATATCCTAAATTTTCAAATATCATTTTTTTTAAATAATCTTCATCTAGATGTATATCAATTCTTCTTTCAGAGATATTATCTCTAAAATTTTTTATAAACTTTCTTGCATTTTTTTTTTTAACGATTTGTAATGCTCCATGTTTTTTATCAACATCATGCAAATTAATAAATGCTTTGATTAAACTTAGATGATAGCCATCTGTATGAAAAAAGTTACTATAATTTTCTTTTACACTTGTGGATGCGTAGTTTCTACTAATCCCTATCCAAGATAATTTTATATTTGCTTTATAGCACTTTTCTAATTCTTTAATGTGCATTGAAAAATCTTTAATAATAATTTTTTTTACACATTCAACTATTTTTTCATTAATCTTATAATTAAACAAATGTTTACCATTATCTTTTGTATTTTGTTTATTACATTCAATTTTTATTTCATTAATATAACCGATGTTTGCTTTTCCAATTTTTTGGTATCCTTCGCTTAAGAAATTTTGAATAAGATTTAGACCAGTTTGTTTAAAAATTATTTTCTTATATAATAAATTGTAAATATTTAATGAAAATGTATTTAAATTTTTAAACAATAACATGAAAGTATAAGACTCATTAATTTTTAAATAACATGAAAGAAAAAATTTTTTTATACAATCAAACATGTTATTTAGAATTTTTCGATAAAGGTTCATCTAAATTTTTCAATTTTTATTTTACTACTTTTAAAAAAACTTTTGCTGATCAGTGAAAAGTTTGTTTGTATACCCATTATCTGATAACAATTTATTGAAAATTATAGTTTTTTTAATCATAGAATTTGTTATTTATATATTTCAATTATCTCTATTACAAATTAAACAATAAACTAATGTTAAATTTTAAAAAAAATAGTTCTAAAGTTAATTTCATAGGATTTTTTTTTATATTTTTAGTTATTTATTTGTGTCTAATTGCAATTGATTGGTCCATTAAAGTCTACATTAACTTAAACACTTTTAAAGCTAATCCTGAGGCAAGCTTAATTGAAAAAAGTAACAATAAAAACAAAAAACAATTAGCTAAAATAAAAAGAAGTGAGGGTTATAAACCACTTTTTTATCCAAGATATTTTAATAGAACAAATGAATACCATTCACTGTATAAGAAATATTCAACTATTCCTCTTGGTGCAAAACCTAATACCAAATATTATGTTTGTGATGAGGGTTATGGTTTAACAACTTTTACATCAGATAAATTTGGTTTCTGGAATTCTAATGAAATTTATAAAAAAAAAATAGATTTAATGATCATTGGTGACTCTCTAGCAATGAATGGCTGTTTGCCTGAAAATAAAACTTTTATCGGATTATTAAAAAATAATTTAAATGTAGTAAATCTATCTATGGGTTCGAATGATCCCGTGCACTATGCTGCTACTGCAGAGGCATTTATCTCCCATCTAAAACCCAAAACTGTTATCATGATTTTTACTAGAGGTGATTTCATTGATCATTATTCACAGCACATTCATATTTACCAAAAAGTGTTTTTAGATCAAAATAAAAATTATTTTGATGATAGTCGCGATCTAAATAATTTACCTTACAAATTAGATGCAAATTTATTAAAATTATTGAATGAAGCCCAAAATTTAACACAAGATAATATTGGAAAGTATGACAAACTAAATCCTGTAAAAAAACCAAATGTCCTTAAAAGAATACTTATTATGTTGTCAACTCATTACAAATTAACGTACACGCTTAATATTTTATTTTCTAAAAATTATTTACCTTATGGAAATAAATTAGCCGTAAATGTACTTAATGATAATTGTGAAAAACACTCGTGTAAGGGAGTAGTAATTTATGTTCCTGGTTCAAATTTTTGGAGACCAGATAGTAGACAAAAAAAACATACTGTACTTTTAGAAAACTATATAAATAATCTTCAAAACTTGAAATTTTTAGATTTAACTGACAAACTTATTGACTTTCCAAGGAAAGGCTATTCTCCTAAAGGAGGTCATCTTTCAATCTTTGGAAATAATATTGTTTTTGAAGGAATTATGAATTCAAATCATTTATAAATTGATAAAAAATTAAGTATCATTACTATTCTACTAAGTCACATAATAATCTTAAATACTTTATTACAGATTTATTATCTTTATAACTTTTTATAAGTTTTTTATTACTCTAACTATTCTTATATAATATTAGAATATATGCATAAAATAAATAATATAATACTTTTTTAAAGATATTCACATTTTTTATGTTTAAAAAAATTAGTTTTCTTTTATATAAAAAAATAGATTTTTTTGACATTCGATAGGCATATTTTTTTAAGAAATAAATTTTTCCTTCTAAATCAAATGAAAGCTGCATCGTATTCAACTGTCTATGATAAACGTATCTTTTTTTCAAAATTTCAAAACTATATTTTTTGTCTAGAAATCTAATTAAAAAATCTTTATCTTCAGATGATCTTAATTTTGGATCAAATCCTTTTAGATCTAAAAAAATTTTTTTTTTTATGACAATATTAGACCCTATTATACCTGGGTTATAATCAAATAAATCTGGTGATGTAATATCTTCATTTAAAGATTTAAACTTACTTATTCTTTTATGTTTAATCTTATTTAACCATGTAAAAACTGCATCAGGGTTTTTTTTAATAATTTTATTAATTTCTTTAAGATAATTGTTGTGCCAAATATCATCATCATCTAAGAAAGCTAGATAATTTCCTTTTGCTTTTTTTGCACCTACATTTCTATTTTGAGAAGCGTTTCCTGTTATATTGTTATGGAACTTTATATTGCCAAAAATTTCACAAATTTTATTTTTTTCTTTTTTTAAAATTTTTGTTGTTGAAATTATAAGTATTTCATATGGTTTTATTTTTTGTAATTTTATAGATTTTAAGGTTTCTATTAGGAGATCTTTAAATTTAAATGAGGGTATTATTACTGAAATCTTATTCATAACTAAATGATTAATATTATTTTATTTAATATTTTTTAATTCATTTATTTCAAGATTATAACAATAGTCAAAATTTTTTAATAAACTTTTTCTATGAGTTATTGCAATGATTGTGATATCTTGCTTATATTTTCTTAAATTATCAAAAATTTTTTTTTCAGTAATCTCATCTAAGGCATTAGTGGACTCATCTAAAACTAACAGGCTTGAATTTAAATATAAAGCTCTAGCAATACCTAATCTCTGTCTTTGTCCACCAGATAACCTGCCGCCACGCTCTCCAACAATAGTATTAAACCCATCCTTTTTTGAATTTATAAATTCATAAATTTCTGCAACTTTACAACACTCTATTAATCTTTTTTTATCTAGAAGGTTTATATCTTTACCAAAAGTTATGTTTTCCAAAATTGAGAGATCTGCGATATATATGGATTGAGGGACATGCGAAATATTTTGCTGCCAATTTTTAATATTATTTTTATCTAAATTAATATTATCTATCTTAACTTTTCCTTTATTTGTCTCTAGTAAGCCCATTATTATATCCACTAGTGTGCTTTTCCCACAACCAGTTTTGCCAACAATGCCAATAAATTTACCCCTCTTTATTTCTAGGCAAATGTTATTAAATACATACTTACCAGTATTTTCGTATTTAAAACTTATAGATTGAAGAATAATATTTTTCTTAAATTTAAGGGGTTTAATCGATTTATTTTCTTTTTTTGACAAACTCTTTGTCTTGTTAAGTATATTAGTTAATTCTTGTATTAATTTATAATTTCCTTGAGCCTTTGCCCACCCATTGTACATAGTTTGTAATTGTGGGATAATTTTTTGTGCTCCTAAAATTAATCCTGCAAGTATCGGTAGTGCGCTAACAAGACCTGCATCATTTGTGCTTCTAATGTATATTAAAACTGTTAATGAAAGCATTGCTACCATCATAACTAAATGATTAGGAATAACTTGGATTGCATTATTTTTGATTAAAGTTTTGTTCATTAGCCAATCTATATTTTTAAATTTTCTAACAAAAATGGAATATAGATTTCCTAATATGGTCTCTCTTATTCCCCCTAAACTTTCTTGAATATTTTTTATTCTTAATTCTTCATTTTGAGCAACTTTAAAACTGTTCTTATTCAAAATTTTTTTAGAAAAAAAAGAAATTAATATGTAAAAAAATCCTAAGATTGCCCCACCAAATAAAGTTAATTCTATATCTATATATAGCAACATCATAATAATTGATAAAGATAGTATTAGTGCAACAATTGATTGTGTCACTAAAAGCAATATTCCTATAGCAGCACTAGATCTAGACAGATTTGTGATTGTATTGCTTGTATTATTTTTTAGATGAAAACTGTATGGCTGAAAAATTATACTTTTAAATATTTTTATACTTAATTCATGACTAATTTTATGAACTACAGAAATACTAAAATAAGTAATTAATATTTTAATTGCTATTGACGCAATAATTATAATAACAAATAATACTGTCATGAAAAACATTATGTCAGATATCGCTACTATTTCATAAAATTGAAATAAATTTTTTAAGATCTCATATTTCAATATTTTATTAGGGTCGATCATTATATCAATAAAAGGTATAAGTGAACCTATAGTCGCTAATTCAGCAACAGCAGAAAAAAGAGAAAGAATAAAAATAAAAAATATTTGAAATTTTCTTTTTGTAGAAAAAAATTTAAAAAGATCAGCTATTAGAAAGGCTATAGAATTATTTTTCATTACTTTAATTAAATGTCAATTTAAATTATTGTCCAACCACCATCTACTATTAAGGTTGAGCCTGTTACATACGATGAAGACTCAGATGCCAAATAGATTGCGGCAGCTGCCACATCTTGAGGTGTACAAAATCGTTTGATTGGATTTTTTTTTATATAATTTCTTTTAAAAGCACTATTTTGATTTGTTTTTTTACCTGATATTTTTCCCTCAATACCACCCGGTGCTATAGTATTAATTCTGATATTAAATTTTCCATAATATGAAGCCATCTGTTTTGAATAATTAGTAATACCGCCTTTAATTATAGAATAAGTTAAATTTTCATTAATATTTGAATTCTGGTACAAGTTAGGATCTTGACCAACTAATCCATAAATTGATCCTAAATGAATTATGCTCATATTTTCTTGTGTATTTTTTTTCATTCTTTCAGCAAAAATTCTCGAAATCCAAGCAGTTGATACAAGATTTATTTCAATATTTTTTTTAAAAGATGATAAATTTATTTCTGAAAACGTATTTTTAGTCCAATTTTTGTCTTTTGGATATGAACAATTAATTAATATATTGGGCTCACCATAATTCTTAAAAAGTTTAAGTAGGTTTTTTTCTATTTTGTTGAAATTTGAAACATCAAATTTTTCAAAACTGATATCATATTTGTATTTAAGCTTTTTCAAAAATAAATCATCTTTTTTTTGATCTAATATGATTACTTTTGCATAAGCTTCACAAAAATATTTAACAACTTCTTTACCTATAATTCCATTTCCTCCAATAATATAGGCAATATTATTTTTTAAACTAAATTTATGAAGATAAGTTTGTTTCATTTTTTCGATATTTTAATTTCTAAAATAGACTATTTCTTTTCTAAAATAACTAAATTCTTTAAAATTGACTCAATTTTAATATTATTTATCTCTAAATTTAAGTTTTTTAAAACTTTAAGAACATCATTTTTCTTTATACCAAAAGGAATTTTTTGGTGTTGAGAAACTAACCTATTATCTGCACTAATATAATATTTTCCAATAATATTAAGAAATATTTTAGATATAATAAATCTGTAGATATTAAAATTACTAATCAAATTTCTAACATAATTTTTAATTTTTATATTTAAACTTATAATTGGAAAAGTTTCTTTAATAGGTTTTAAATGTAAAATATCATTTATAATAATATCTGAAGAGGTTTTTTTTGGTTTGTGTATAATTTCATCCATTTGCTTAGAAAAATTTTTTTTTTTAAATTCTTGAGGAGTTTTTACACATTTAATACAAAATTCTTTCACATCTTTTAGAGATTTTAAATGATGCGAAATTTTAAATACCAAGGTTTTTTTCTGTCCATCTTTTTCTAATAATAAATAGCCCTGGGGTTTCTGGGCGTGGTAAACTTGGATTGAGCTTGAGCACCCTTTGTGTATTACTCCTTTTGAAGCATGTATCCATTGTTCAATATCTCCCTCAAAAATAACTTTTATATTCTTAAAGGATTTTTTAATACGTTCCCAAGGCTGGTGATCTTCCAATGGATGTGGTCGAACAATTATTTGTGGCATTGAGCTATCTTTATCAAGTATTTTTAATGCTGAAATAAATGTTTTAAACTCTTTTAAAGTTTTTAAATTTGACTTATTTATTTTTTTGAACTTTTTAAGCTCAAATTTTTTACTTAAATCTAATTTTTCTTGATATTGAGACTTTGTAAAATTAACCATTCTCATCGAAGTTTGACCATAGTCAGAAATAAACAAAATAAATTTTCCATGATTTTTAACTAATTTATTAACGTCATTATTGTTCTTTATTTTTGATGATGCTATAAAGTAATCAATTCTTGGCCAACCTGATAAAACTATTTTTTTTTTTTAATTTAATAAATATTTTTTTTGCAATTAAATAGGTTTTTCTTCCTAAAACATAATATCGATCAATCTTATTTTCAATTGACTTGTCAATCCTATATAGCATTGTTTCTTTTGGATTTTCATCTCCAGGTCCAATCTCTTCATCTAAAATTACAAAATGTGAACATTTTTTTTTAATTTTAATAACGGCATTTAAATCTAAGCCCCCTTTAAAAAAATACACTCCACCAAATGTTGTCTTGGACTCCACAACTCTGTTTATGCTTTCTTGGGTACCTATGTGAACTCTAAAATTCTTCTTTACAGCTTTAAAAGCAAGATATATTTTTGGAGCTAGCTCCCTCGCCTTTCCCTCTATTGGTAAATAAAGGTTAATCTTCTGTCCTTTTTCTTTAAAAAATAACATTATTTGATTTTTTTAATATCTGTAATCAAGTTCAATGTCTCTAAACCGTCTCTATAAGTGCATAATTTATTTTTATTTTTATTAAAAATAATTGCTTTATGCTGCTCTACATAAGTTTGTAAATAACCTTTATCCTCAGACCACTTTTTAATTTCTTTTTTATTATCATAAATAATTTCAACTTTGTTTTTAATCAAATCTCCATATAAACCAAATTTTTCAGTTTCAATATTGATAGTTCTAATTTTTTTCTTTGAAATATAATTTATATTTAATTGTATTATTTTAGTTTTTTTTGAGGAAGCATTAAATGTTAAAAAATCATCGCTATTTATTTTAAGATTACTAATTTTTTTATTAACAGCATTAATAATATTTAATTCTCCAAATAACCATCTGAGATAATCAAGTTCATGACTTAGATCAAAGATAACGCCTCCACCTCTTTCTTTTTTAGCACTATATGAATTAGAATATTTAATACCCTTTCTCCATTTAGGAAGAAAGTAACCACAATAAGAATTAGAA
>MDTG01191455.1_pt1 | contig 16407 bp, 10 predicted proteins | sample 811421 | NCBI WGS metagenome assembly MDTG01 (sample SAMN05326645, study PRJNA326480) | marine metagenome | isolation source: seawater | place: Pacific Ocean: South East | collected 2011
AGGGTGTATCTATCTGAGAGGGATCGCCCCATGCCCCAGAATCCTTCTTCATTCGCAATGACTTTGAGAAAATATCTTGGAAATGCGAGGCTTATTGGAGTCCTCCAAATAGGGTTTGATAGAGTTCTACGACTTGATTTTGAGCATGGACGAGGAAAAATTTCTCTCGTTATCGAGATGTTCAGAGACGGTAATGCGATTCTAGTTGGTGATGAAGATTTGATTATCCAGCCACTAACGAGCGCTGCTTACAGCAGCAGGGTGTTGAAGAAGGGGGAGAGATACGCGCCACCTCCTTCTGCAACAGACCCCCGCAACCTAAATGAAAAGGGGCTATTGGACCTCTTCAGAGATGGGGATCGAGATTTGGAGCGCACCCTTGCAGGAAGGGTCAATCTCGGGAGAAGGTATGCTGGATTAGTCTGCAAAATTTCAGAGATTGACCCGAGATCTTCAATCACGGATCTCGGCGATGAGGAGCAATCTTCGATTGTTGATACCATTCAATTGCTCATGAAAGAGTCTAACATGGTAGGGGAAGGATCGGTGTGGTCTGAGAATAAAACGGACACAAACAAATTTTTCTCGCCCTTCACTCACTCGCCAAGAGAAGGGCTTGTCCGAGAGGCTACTGATTCTCTATGTGCAGCCATTGATTCAATCTATGGGGAACATGATGCCAATGCCTTGGCTAGAAGGGTGGAAGAAACAGTGCTAGAGGAAGAAGGGGGCAGGAATGATGACAGGCTAATTCGGAGAGCCGAACAACAACGAAAGGGAATTGAGTCATTTATCAAGGAAGCCTCGGTACTTCAGAAGAAGGGCTCATCTATGCTTGAAGCATGGTCCCATCTTGAAGAAGTGAGGTCTCAGATTGAACAACAAGCATCGAAGGTTGGATGGTCTCTGACATCAGAACAAGCATCCGACTCCAAATGGATCTCAGAGGTTGATCCGGCCAGCAAAAACGCGAAGGTTCTCTTACCTGATTCAAACGGCGAGCCTGGCCAAGAGGTATTGATTTCAATAGAAGGTACAATTCATCAGAGTGCTCAAGAATATTTTGAACAGGCACACACGCTGAAGGCTAAGGCAGAAGGCGCCAGAAAGGCACTTCAAAATACGGAAAGCGAACAGAAGAGGGTTTCTTCTAGAGTTGCAAAAGAGCGCAATAAGGGTAAGGTATCATCAGTACGTAGAACAAGGAAGTTCTGGTTTGAACGCTACAGATGGGGCATTGTAGGGCCTGGTAGATTGATAGTAGGCGGGAGAGATGCCCGCGGTAACGATGCGGTAGTGAAGAAGCACCTTTCTACAGGGGATCTTTACATTCACGCTGATCTCCACGGGGCAGCCTCATGTGCTCTCAAGAGAGTAGATGGACTGGAACTGGAAGAGGATTATGATGTCTCTTCAGAGGGGGTATGTAAATTCAGGATAGTACAGTCAATAAACGGGGCACCTGAAGACCTTCAGATGCTCTCGGACGATGAAAAGAAAGAGGCGGCGGCATTAGCAGCTTGCTGGTCTAGGGCATGGGGGGCTGGTTCGGCAGCCGCAACTGCGTTCCATGTCCGGCCATCTCAGGTAAGTAAGGCGACAGAAAGCGGAGAAGCACTCGGTAGGGGATCATTCGTAGTGCGAGGCACCAGGGGGTGGCATCGCGATCTCGTACTGAAAATGGCGATTGGATTGGGAACGGTTAATGGAATCCCAATGCCAGTTCCCGGCTCCATCTCCGCAATCAGCAATTCATGCAAGCGTTGGGCGGAAATAATTCCAGGGAGAAAAAAGAAGGAAGATCTTGCGAGGCGTATATCCAAGGCCACCGGGCTCGATCATGGAGAAGTTCTTGCTGCGCTGCCTTCCGGGACTTGTGATTTGATAGATCACGGTCTCCTAGGTTCTTAACCGCCGGTATTCCATTCCCTTTCGGTTATTGCATATTGAACGATATCTATCCAATGGTCATACAGCCATTCTCTCTCGATGCTCACTCCTTCTTTCCTGAAACCTAGTCTTTCAGGTATGGCTCTGGAGGGCAGATTATCGACTCCTGCCTCTATCACAATTCGATGAAAAGCGCAGCCGTTTAGTAGAACATCTATCAGTGCGCCTGCAGATTTAGTCATCAAGCCATTTCCGCATTGATCTTCGTCCAACCAGTATCCTATCCATGCGGTTCTATTCCCATGGTCGATTCGATTGATGCTCAAAGTCCCCACGATTACATTTCTATATTCAACCAACAAAAGCATGGCCTCCATTCGATTGGCTTTCTCAGACTGTTGGTGAATGAAGTCCGTCTCGTCGGATACGCTGTTTGTATCATCGAGCCATGGTAGATGTTTTCTCAAGAACATTCTATTTTTGTTTACCAGACTGAACAGTTCGGCGGCGTCATCAAGACGAGCAGCCCTTAAGTTAAGATCTTCAGACACGGGAATAGCATCTGGGATGTAAATCACGGTTACTGCTTACATCTAGGAGATATGAATGCCATGGTAAGTTGATCCAGCCCATTTAGATCCGGAATTATCCGACTCAACTGATAAGGTGTAGCGTCTCTCGACAGCCATGGCCGGGGACAAGTCTGATGGCAATTGGACTTACGGAACCTATCTTGAACTGGATCGTTTACTACAGCTCCAAGGCGATGAAAGGGGGGTATCAAGAGATGAGATGCACTTTATCATCGTCCACCAGACCTTTGAGTTGTGGTTCAAACAAGTCATCAAGGAATTGGAAGGGGTAAGAGACCAGTTAGGAGCCTCTTCAGTGCCAGAAGAGGCGATTCCATCCTGTGTCCATGGGATGCGACGTGTAACCGAGATATTCCAGTTAATGGCTCACCAGTGGGGCGTTCTAGAAACTCTTACGCCCCAAGGCTTTCTTGCATTTAGGGACGGACTTGGGACGGCATCGGGTTTTGAATCGTATCAAATGAGGGAGTTGGAAATTGTCCTTGGGCTCACACCCGAAATGAGAGGTTCTAATTTTGATCCTCTCAATCAATTTAGGAAAATAGCAGAAAAAGATCCAACTCAGAAGCATGCACTCGATCGTCTCATTCGTGCCAACGAAAAACCGTCTCTGCACGAAGTCGTGAGGGCATGGGTGCATAGAACTCCTATCATGGGCTCTAATCCTGGTGACGAGGGGGATATGGAGGTCGTCTCAAAATATGTAAATGATCATCTGGACGCATTTGAGAGGCACTCGAAAGATCAGGAGGCGGCTATGATGTTATCAGGAGGTATGCCTCCTGAGGCGATAAAAGCTAGGTTTGAGGGAGCCAGAATACAAGTGAGGGATTTTCTTCTTCCAAATGGTCAATTCGATAGATCAAGGGCAGGGTTGCTGTTCATAGAATCTTATCGGGAATTGCCGCTTTTAACTTGGCCGAGAGCACTTGTGGATGCCGTTGTGGAGCTTGAAGAAGCCATGGTAAAATGGAGGCATGCTCACGCAAGAATGGTTGAGAGGATTATTGGAAGAAGGGTAGGTACTGGAGGATCATCTGGCGTCGACTACCTTGATGCTACAGCGGCCTATCGTGTGTTCACCGATTTGTGGGGTATTCGAACAGTTTTGGTTAGGCCGGAACTTCGACCACGAATCGAAAGGCCCGAATTTTACAGTTTTTCCTCAGTTTCTGACTAGTAGAACCTGATGGTTGCCATTTAATTCAGACCGTGCTATTGAAATCGGCTTAGTATTAGGGGTGTGCGTGACGGTGGCAGTGATTGCGGGTTATGCTCGAACTCCCTTTGGAAAGTATGGAGGCGGCCTCTCGGAATATTCCGCTGTGCAGTTGGGCACGATGGCAATATCTGGTTTGTTGGATTCCTTGGACATATCTCCTGAATCCGGAGTTGTTGATGGAGTGTACATGGGCATGGTCCTACAGGGAGGTGCAGGTCAGGCCCCAGCCAGACAAGCCGCGTTGGGCGCAGGGCTTTCTCTGAAGACTCCCGCAACTACCCTGAACAAGGTATGTGGTTCCTCCTTGAAGGCAGTCATGATCTCCGCATCGGAAATTGAATCAGGGCGGTCTGAGGTCTTGATAGCAGGTGGGATGGAGTCCATGTCAAATGCTCCGATGATAGCACGCAATATATCCAAGGGGGAGTCTGTAGAATACTCAAGTCTTGTATCGATGATGCAACATGATGGATTGAGAGACGCTTTTACCAACGAATCAATGGGTATCACCGGAGAAAACATAGCTGTCGAGGAGGAGATATCCAGACTTGAAGCCGACGGATATGCACTGCAATCTCATAGTAGAGCATCGGCTGCATGGCGTAATGGATGGATGGAAAAAGAAACAATAACTGTTCCAAACCTCATTAGAGACGAGGGCATAAGAGATAATTCGACATTGGATATCCTTTCAGGACTTAGGCCTGCGTTCCTAGATGGAGGAGTTGTTACTGCAGGTAACTCAAGTCAGGTGAGCGATGGCGCAGCAGCACTGTTGATTTGTTCAGAAGAGGCCGCAAAACGAGAGGGTTGGCCGATTCTATCAAGGATTATTGATTTTGAAACATCTGGGGTCGAACCATCTAGGGTGATGTCTGCGCCGATACCATGTATACAATCTCTATTGGAAAGGAATGGACTTGAGGTGAGAGATATTGATCTTTATGAACACAATGAGGCGTTCGCTACAGCATCTTGTGGCATACGTGGCTACTTTGGGATCGGTCAAGACTGTTTCAATGTGCACGGGGGTGCCATTGCTATGGGTCACCCCTTGGGTGCTTCTGGGGCTAGATGTCTGATGAGTCTGCTGAATGCTCTGGAGAGAACCGGAGGGACTCTTGGAATCGTCACACTATGCCTCGGTGGCGGAAATGCAGTAGGAATGTTGGTCTCACGTGATCAATGATTGTACGTCGGTGGCCTTATGAGCGTCATACAATCGGCGTTAACCATGCCTCGAACACATACTAGATTTGAGAAAGCTCGCATTCTCGGCGCTCGAGCCCTCCAAATTAGCATGGGAGCCCCCCTTTATGTCTCTGAAGAAGAACTCCGTGAGGCTTTCATGCATGAGCTCATTCAACTATATGGAACAGAGGAGGCAAAGGCTCGATTCGTCCTTGACCCACTTAAAATTGCAACTCTCGAATATGAGACTGATCGGATACCAATCGATGTTGAAGCCGCTAATAACGTTTGATTGAAGGAGGTCCGTCGCCTCGGTGGGGGCATGGGTGCAAGGGATCTCGCCGAGAGAATTCCGATAACGACTCTTTGTCTGGTCGCCCTTGCCGTTACCGGATCAGTCATAGCAATGGGAGGGATGATTCGAATATATGATGCGGGAGAGTCTTGTCCAGACTGGCCTACGTGCTTTGGTACATGGGGGTTTGACGTCTCTGAAGACGAGCAGGAAGCTTGGTGGGATGAGAACCCGGAAGAAGAGGATTCTCGTGGAGCCAATCACAGGTATACCACTTTTGAGATTTTTACTGAATGGTTCCATCGTTTGTTGGCTGGTGCCTTACTCGGGCCAATGATGTTTTTACTTTGGGTGTGTACTCGAGTCCAAAGTGTGGATAATCATGTCAGGAAAGCGGGTTCAATGGGTCTTGTTCTGATAGTTTGGCAGGGCTTCTTAGGTTATCTCACAGTGAGAATGGATAACGAACATTGGTCGGTTGCCCTTCACCTTGTGAGCGCACTAGCGTTCACTTTGTGCATCATATGGTTACTATTGGCGCGTTGGAGAGAGATTGATAAAACACCCGAGATGATGCAGATATATGCTAATTCAAAGCAAAAAAGAATGGTTGCATTGTCCTCCTTAGGTGCTCTTTCAGCCTTGTTCATTGGAGTTTATGTCTCCACAACAGAAGGTGCGAATTATGGGTGCGGTGTCGCAGGAATTTCCGAAAGTTGGCCCCTTTGTCATGGTGAATTGCTAATACCAGTAGATGACATTGCTGCTGATTCCCAGATAATCCATCGTGTTATCGTAGCCTTTGAGGGAATCGCACTACTTGCAGCCTCAATTTCAACCTGGAAGCGGGTTCCATTTGAGCCTGAATCAAGGAAATTGGCCAAGTGGGTATCTACAGCCACGGGTGTTTTCCTATTCAATGGATTACTAGGTGGCCTGTATGTAATATCCTACGACCCCGGAACTAATTCATTTTGGGAATTTCTCTCACTTATACATCTCCTGATTGGGTCTATTTCGTTTCTTATTCTTGCGACCATATTGATTGCGAGTCGTGAAGATATTATGTCCGATCCCGATGGTATCTCTTCATAGGCGCGGGGGGGAGTGGGTAATCATGATGGCATGGCTTCGATTGACAAAGCCTGGAGTTGTAATACTCCTGCAGGTCACTGCAGTCTGTGCCGTACTGATACATGATTTGACCCTCGAAATCAGGCCCCCCATCGGCCATACTTCCCGATCGGTAGCAATAACCGTCTTGGGAGGTTATCTTACTGCAGGGGGAGCAAATGCGATCAACATGTGGTACGATCGTGACATTGATCCAAAGATGAGGCGTACAAGCAATCGCCCCATCCCATCAGGAGATATCGGTCCAAATATGGCCCTTCTTTTTGGGATATCAATTTCTCTGATAGGCGTAATTTGGTTCGCATTGATGAGTGGTGAAATAGCAGCTTTCTGGGCTGTTTTCAGTATTCTTTTCTACGTCTTCATATACACAATATGGCTAAAGAGAAGTACGGTTCAGAACATAGTAATCGGAGGTCTCGCGGGTTCTACACCTCCTCTGATAGGGTGGTGGGTCGCCTCTGGCTCTACTTCCTTAGATTGGTCTGGGTTTATTCCGTTTGTAAGTTCAGCTTTGGATACTGGAAGCTTTGTTCCGTACTACATGGTAGCTTTGATATTCCTTTGGACGCCTCCTCATTTCTGGGCTTTGGCTCTGTACAAATCAAAGGAATATCACGAAGTTGGAATCCCAATGATGCCCGGTGTCAAAGGGGCTAAGAGAACAATACTTGAGATGCGAATGTATGGGTGTCTCCTACTTCTAACTTCATTCATTGGGCCATATCTGATATTCTACGAAAGTTACTCTATCGCATCCATATCCTTTCTAGTTGGTTCGGTATTTGTGGCAATATGGTATGTCAGGACGCTTTTTGTTTTGAATCATGATGAGGAAATGGATAACATGGGCAGGATGCCGAAGGCAGCCCGTTCATTTTGGGTTTCCCAAGTGTATCTAGGACTTATGTTCCTCATGGCACTATTCGCATCATCGGGACAATATGGATCAGTTATTGGATCGATATTGGCTGTTATGATTATAGTCAGGAGTGAGAAAAAGTTCTTGAAAACAGGGAATCCATTTGTGTGACTTCCTCCGAATGCTTGAAACACATCCAGTACGGTGGGATATACGGCGTAGAAGATGGATGAGCGGGAATTGATCTACGACTGGAACAAGATAGACCCTGAATTCCAGAGAAATTCGGGCAATCACCCTCATCCCGTGTGGTTCGACGATGAGACGCTAAGGGATGGTTTGCAAAGTCCTAGTGCCAGAAATCCCACGATAGAACAGAAGATCGAACTTTTGGATTGCATGGAGGGGCTAGGGATCCAAAAAGTTGATCTTGGCCTCCCGGGTGCTGGTAAATACCACATCGAGCACATAGATTCGATGCTTGGGCACATGGGGGAGAATGGTTACTCGATACGCCCTGGTTGTGCAGTTAGGACCTTAGTTTCGGATATTGAGCCCCTTGTCGATCTGCAAGCAAAACATGAGCGTCAGATACAAGCAAGCGCTTTTCTCGGCACATCCCCTATACGCCAATATGCCGAAAACTGGACAATGGAGAGAATCATGAAAACTGCAGAGGACGCAGTTGAATTTGCAATCGACAACGATATTCCTGTCATGTTCGTTACTGAAGATACGACCAGAAGTCGTCCGGAGGATATCAAGGCCGTCTACACTAGAGCCATTGAGCTTGGTGCAGATAGAATTTGCATCTGTGATACTTGCGGTCATGTCACCCCAAGTGGGGTGCGTAATCTGATGTCATTCATAGAACAAGAAGTGATACCTGACTCTGGTGTTAGGCGCCGGGATATAGAAGTGAATTGGCACGGACATCAAGATCGTGGTCTCGGAGTTGCAAACAATCTCGCAGCAGTAGAATCGGGTGCTGATGTAATACATGGCACAGCACTGGGTGTAGGAGAAAGGTCGGGCAATGCCCCCATTGACCAGACACTGGTCAACCTAAGCCTAATGGGAGTAATTTCGAATGACCTGACAGGCCTTAACAACTACATGAAGAAAGCTAATGAGTATATCGAAGTACCTTTGCCAAGAAATTATCCTATATTTGGAGATGATGCATTTGAGACTGGTACCGGTGTGCATGCTTCCGCAGTCATAAAGGCCATGAAGAAAGGGGATGATTGGCTTGCGGACAGAGTTTACTCAGGAGTTCCGGCCGGGGATTTTGGCCTCCACCAAGTCATACGAATCGGACATATGAGCGGTCGTTCGAATATCATACACTGGCTTGAACAACACGGAATAGAAGAGTCCGCATCGCTAGTTGACCATTTATTCAGCGTGGCAAAATCGCAAAGAAGACTCATGAGTGAGGAGGAAATCTTCTCCGCGATTAGGACGCACAAAGAAGCGGTCTGATTTTTACTAAGTTCGGAGTCCAATGTCTGTGCGATACTCAATAGCGATGGCTTTCATCCTGATTTTATCGCCAGTTGGAAGCGCAGCTGAAAGATTGGTTTCCACAGAATCTTCTGACAGATACGCGATACTGGAAGGGTTCTCTCCAGAAGTCTCTGCGGCTTTCGAAAGGGCCCTGTCGGACATTGACTCATTTGAAGCCCACAATGGTAGTTGGATACTTCTGAGTGAAAGGGAAATAGATTTCCTCATTGATGTCCTCCCGAGGGGGCATTTGGAGGCCGTGAGTTGGATGGATGGGACATATGTATGGACGCCCTATAAATCTGGAAAAACTTTGGAAGTGCTTGAAACCCTTGAAAAAATGAATTTCATTGATTTATTCATACCCGATAAACAGAGGGAGAAGGCGCCAAGGTTAATTCCTAATGATCCTGATTTTCCTGAACAATGGCACCTCTCCAACACAGGGCAGACAGGCGGGTTGCAGAATGAAGATGTGAACATCACAGGAGCATGGAACTCCTACAACGGGTCGGGGGTGACAATCTCGATCATCGATGATGGTCTTGACCATGCACATCCGGATCTCAGCCCTAATTATGAAGCCTCTACGTCATATGATTTCTGCGATTCAGACTCGGATCCCAGCCCCTCCGGAAACGACGCTCATGGAACCGCTGCAGGTGGAGTGGCGGCTGCTGCGGGCAACAATGGGGTAAACGTCACGGGAGCGGGGTTCGGGGCCAATCTAGCAGGAGGCAGACTAATTGCTTGTTGGGGGGGAGACTCACTGGAGGCTTCTGCACTTGGTTACATGCCTCAAGATATCGACATTTACTCGAACTCTTGGGGGCCGTCAGATGATGGTGCAACTATCTCTGGACCGGGGCCATTGACGCTTTCAGCAATCGAAAATGGAGTGTACAATGGTCGAGGTGGATTGGGTAATATCTACACCTTCGCTGCGGGAAATGGACTACAGAATGATGATGACTCGAATGCGGATGGATTCACAAATAATAGATTCACAATCGCGGTGACAGCAGTAAATCACAACGGTGAACAATCTTGGTATGCTGAACCTGGAGCCAATATCCTCGTAGCTGCTCCTTCTGAGGGAGATGGCGAGGGCATAACAACGACCGACGTAGCAGGATCTTCAGGGTACAATGGGGGGGATGTGACACATTCCTTTGGAGGGACCTCAAGTGCTACCCCACTTGTATCGGGAATTATTTCACTTATGCTTGAGGCAAATGGGAATCTCTCATGGAGAGATGTTCAAGAGATCATTGTTCTAACATCGAAAAAGAACGATATTAACGATGTGTCTTGGGCGACTAACGGGGCAGGGCATCTCGTCTCCCACAAGTATGGGTTCGGAGTCATAGATGCGGGAGCAGCGACATCAATGGCGTCTAATTGGACTAACTTAGTACCTGAATCGAACGCTACATACGGGCCGACAACGACTCCCATATCAATCCCCGAAGAAAGTGGATGGGTCGAGTCTCAATTCACAGTTACAGACAATATGAGTATCGAATCGGTAAGTATCATTGTAGATATATCACATTCAAACAGAGGGGATCTCGATATTGAATTGGTATCACCTGCGGGAACCACCTCAGTCCTTCGAGGTTCAAATGGAGATACTGGAGAGGATATTCAGGATTGGATTTACGGAAGTGTCCATCACTGGGGAGAATCTGCCGTTGGTAATTGGACATTGAGATTGAAAGACTCCTCGCCTGGAGTAACTGGGACTCTGAATTCATGGGGCTTGACTCTGCATGGTATTGATCTTGAAAGCGACCATGATGATGACGGGCTTCTGACTGTGGATGAAATAAATATTCACAATACTGACCCATATGATTCAGACACTGATGATGATGGCCTCAACGACGCTTTTGAAGTTGAGAATGGTACTAACCCATTGGTATCTGATAGCGATATTGACGGATTATCAGATGGCGATGAAGTAGAACATTTCCTCACAGATGCGCTTAATCCGGATACTGATGGGGATGGATTGTTGGATGGACAAGAAATAACAATTTATGGAAGCAATCCATTGATATTTGATCCGGATGAGGATGGTGATTTGTATTATCATTTTGATGATTGTAACGATTCAGATCCAACAATAAACCCTGGGAGACCGGAATCGCTGAATGGCATTGATGACGATTGCGATCAGACAATCGACGAAGGGTACAATTTTACCGATAGGGACAATGACGGATTGAAGGATTGGCCAGAATATCACATCCACGGTACGGATTATCTCGACCGCGACACAGATGATGACTTGATTTCAGATGGGGATGAGATTCTAGTTTACTTCACAAATCCCTTGCTTGCTGACGAGGATTTGGACTCTGATGGTAGATATTGGTTCGAGGACTGTGATGACTCTAATCCACAAATATCACCGGATGCCCTAGAATACTTAGACGGAATCGACAACGACTGTGACAATGAGGTCGATGAGGACTATCTCGATTCAGATTTCGATTCTGATGGCCTAACAGACTACGAAGAATTCAATTTACGATTTACCAACCCGTTCCATCCCGACTCAGACGGGGATGGCCTTTCAGACGGGCATGAAATCAGCATAAGTGCTACTGATCCACTTGTTTTCGATAGTGACGAAGATTCTGATGGTTTTTATTGGTTTGAGGACTGTGATGATCAAGATGCAAACTCGTCTCCTGTTGGAGTGGAAATTTTAGATAAGAAAGACAATGATTGTGATGGTTTTTCTGATGAGGACTTCATTGACCTAGATAGTGACTTAGATGGTCTTTCAGATTATGATGAAGTGCACCTACATAACACTCAGCCATTGATTTATGATACAGATGGTGATTTCCTTGGTGATGGAGATGAGGTCTTATTATTCGATACAAATCCAAACCTATTCGACTCTGATGAAGACGGTGATGGATACCACTGGTTTGTCGATTGTGACGATCTGAGACCCGACATAAAGCCTGATGCGACTGAGTTTTGGGATGGTTTGGATCAAAATTGTAATGGCGTGGTGGACGAGAGCATCAATCGGTTTTCAGAACTAAAGCACCCTATTGACGCAATGATAGTGTGGCAGGCATCTAACGAGTCGATGGTCGTGATGGCCCCGAGTATCCCAGAGGGAGTCAATGCAACCATGTATTGGACTTTGAACGGAATCCCCCTAAATCAATATGAAACGGAGGCTCTTGGATTCATCGAGATTGGTCCCCTTAACTGTGCTGAAGAGGATATTTTGAGTAGTCTGTGTGAATCGAGCGAGCTACATGTGCTTGAGCTCCGTTTAGTTGATTCTGGAATTCAGACGATTCTTGTTTGGAATGTTGATGTTCAAACTTGGTCTGAGCCTCCGGCTTTATCTCAGCAATTTTTGGAAGCGATTGCCGGGCCTATCGGATTCGCGGTCATCGGTTGCATAGTGCTACTTCTGGCGATATTCGTTGCAGCGACTATGATTGTCTCAAGGAGGAAAGCCGTTTTGAAAGAGGCACTCGAAGCTTACGGATTCTCAGAACAGCATATTCACGAGGCGTCTCCTCCGAGAAATATACCTCGGGCACCTGATTTCAAGCGTGATTGAAATAATTTTTTCAATCATCTTCCTCTTCAAGCATCGGATCATCAACGCTTGTCCATCCGTCAGGAGAAGGTTCGTCCAATGACTCAAGATCTATGTCCTCTGTTTCTTCCTCTCGCCAGATTGGGTCTTCGAGAACTCCACTGAGCATTAGAACGTCGTCTTCGTCTAATCTACTTCTTATCGTTGATAATCCTCTTTTCAGCGGAAGAAGATGTCCTATGGGAGTTCCCGATGTCACGAATGGATGTGTAGCCATTCCAATCAGAAGGCCTCTTCCTGGAGAACGGATCTCTACTGATTCTCTAGCATGCTCTGGATCAGTCACCGTAGCAACGACTTCGTCTGCTTCTATTACGGACCCTACAGGGGCCAACACATCCAACAGTCCCCCGTGGTCAGACCGTATCCATACTGAGCCAGATGCTAAGAGTCGGAATCTTGGACTGCTCGGGTATCCCGGGATCATATGCAGATATCGCAGTATGTTCAATATACCATATGTTGCAACCTGAACAGCATCTGAGTCTAAGGAATCTGCGCCACCTCCCTCAAATGTTATGCATCCAAGATCATGCTCATTGGAGACTCTTCTCAGAGAACCTCTTGGCCCGAGGCCGTCAAGAAGAACTTCGGTTCCGAATGCCCGTGCAAGCATGCTACTGGGCGGATGTGCAAGATTCGCGCGTATGTGCGGCATGTTCGTCCTACCGCTTGCTGCAGAATGTAGATCGATGATGAAGTCGCTAGTCTTGGCGATGTGTTCCCACAATCTCAAGGCTATTCTCTGCGTGGTATTTCCTCCATCTCTACCTGGGAAGAACCTATTCAAATCTCTTCCATCTGGAATGTAACGTGTTCTCCTCCTGTAACCGGGAAGATTGACAATCGGAACTATCCTGAGGGTACCGGCCATTACTCCAGCGTCTATCGCCTTGCCTTCTCCGAGTATCTGGTTTGATTGAAGGAAAGTAAGTGCCTGTGGACCTACCAATTCATTCCCATGCACAGCCCCAAGAAGGGTTACTGTCGGGCCGGGTCTAGACCCATGAACAACGGTTACGGGTATCGACCAAGATTCACCGATCTCAGTATCTATCAAGTCGAATGGTATGGTACGAACTACGCCTGGTTTCGTCATTCTACGTTCAATCTTGTGATTTTTCTGACCTGATCTTCGAGACCATGCCTCTGGACTGGAAGATTTTTCTTCACTAGCGTCTTCTATTTCTCTACGTCTCCTCTTCGGTATTTGGTTTACCACCTTCAATGGTGATCTGCGCCTCTTGGAAGCGCGTTTGACTCCTTTTTTGGAATCCTTAGTTCCAGAATCGTCACTCAACGTCTGTGGGAGGCGGGGGTCCAAAATAAGTGGCACTGAGGGTGGGTTGGTTCCGCAATGATTGAATTCGTATTCCTTTAGAGATCAAATATGAGTGATTTAGGCGAGATGTCAGTTCAAGAAAAGTATGCTAGCAGCAGCATCTGCTTTGGTTGTGGCCCTTCCAATTTGAAGGGGCTGAGAATTCGGTCTTTTCGTTCAGAAGATGGCCTCGTAATGGAATTCGACACTTCACCCGAACATCAAGCATTTCCTGGTATGGTGAATGGGGGCATAATAGGGGCTCTGCTTGATTGTCACGGGAATTGGGCTGCTGCTATAGCGATCATGGACAGAGATGGTTTAGATGAACCTCCGTGTACAGTTACTGCCAGTTATACTGTTAATCTAAGAAGGCCGACTCCCTCAAATTCAAAATTGGTTATCAGGGCAAAGCCAGTGGATAAATCGAAGTGGGATGATCGGATGAAAATTGAGATGACGCTTGAGGCAGATGGAATTCTTTGTGCAGAAGGGAAAGGACTTTTTGTTGCAGTTAAAGAGGGTCATCCAGCATTTCACAGATGGTCTTGATTGGAAATATATCCCTCATACATTCGGCATCCTTTAGCGCCCTGACTTGAAGCATGGTCATAATGGAAGTTGGCTCGAAGGCCAGAGTTCGCTCCCTGGACATTGATCACAGACTGGCTGAGTCGGTTGAAAATGTACTCGGGATAGATTCTCTTTACCCCCCGCAAGAGCTAGCTTTGAGACATGGTCTGACAGGCAGGAATCTGATGTTGTCAATTCCCACTGCAAGTGGGAAATCATTGGTTGCGCACATATGCATGCTTCAGAAGGTAATTTCTAGCGAAGGCGGGAGGGGTATCTACGTGGTTCCTCTCAAGGCACTGGCAAGCGAAAAACATGAAGAAATACACGCACTTTGCGAAGGAGTCGGGCTCAAATCAAGTCTTGCTCTTGGGGACAGGGGAGAAGAGATGGGTTCCCTACATGACTGGGACGTCCTTGTCTGTACCAGTGAGCGTCTTGATTCTTTAATCCGAAATCGTCCGAATTTTCTAAATAATGTTGAAGCGATTGTGATCGACGAGTTCCACCTTCTTGATGACCTTGGCAGAGGCCCTACACTCGAGATCATAATCGCTAGAATAAGGCATGAACGGCCTGAATGTCAGATTATAGCCTTGTCCGCCACCGTCGGAAATTCAGATTCAGTGGCAAATTGGCTCAAAGCCGACCTTGTAAAATCTGAATGGCGTCCGGTGGAACTTCAATCTGGTACTGTGAATGGATTAGAACTGAAGATTCACAGAATAGATGGAATGATTGAGAGGAGGCTCCCACCGCCCAGAGAAATATCTGGCAACCCCAATCAGAATCTCAGGGCTTTGGTACTCGATGCGATGGAGACAGGTGGGCAAACTCTAATATTCGTAAATTCAAGGGCCTCAGCTCAGAAAGAAGCTAGAGAATTATCTAAACATATCAAGCGCATTTCGGAAAGAGAAGGAAATGAGAATATACGATCTCAAATAGGGAATTGGGAGAGTATTTCGAAGTCGATTGCCAGTGCTAGCGAGGGGACCACTATGAGCAATGCATTGGTTGAATCTGTGTCAAGAGGAGTTGGATTTCACCATGCAGGGCTTTCCTCTCGGCAGAGAAGAATCATAGAGGATTCGTTCAGAATGGGTAATTTAACAGCACTTGTGGCCACTCCAACCCTAGCGCAAGGAGTGAATCTGCCTTCGAGAAGGGTCGTAATAAGGGACCATAGGAGATGGAATTCCTCTGCCGGGGGATCAATGCCCATCAGGGCAATCGAGGTTCGTCAGATGCTAGGGAGGGCTGGTAGACCTGGGTATGACCCTCATGGTGAAGGCATGATATTAGCAAAGAGTTCAGATGAAGAGCAGTTTATTGTGGATCGGTATTTACTTGGAGAAATTGAACCGATAGTTTCCAAACTTGCAAACCCGAATTCGTCTATTGCTGAGGAGGACCCAGCCCTGTTGACCCATCTGTTGGCCTTGATCGCAACAGGGGGTTTGAATGACAGATTTGCATTGGGCTCGTTTCTTGCTCAAACGTTTCTTGCAGATTCCCTAGACAAAGAGGAGATGGAATCAAGAATTGACAGATCAATCGTGTGGTTAGCAGACAATGGCATGATAGATAGGGCTGGGGAAGACAATAGAGTCGCTGAAAGAATTTCTAAAATTGAGTTTTCAGATGATGGGGAAGAAGACTGGGGGGATGATCTTCCGGATTGGGCAAGAGTTGCAGACGGGTTAGTGAGCATTGAGAATATTCATCGAAAAACACTGGAAAGACGTGTGATAAGCCCTAGGAAAGGGCCTGCTGTCTTCGGATTCAGTCGTGCAAGTGATGTTGAAAGGATTGTTCCAGATTCGCCCGAATCCCTGTCTATGACGTATCAGGCAACAGGGCTTGGGAGAACTGTGGCGAGGCTGTATCTCAATCCAATTTCAGGCCGGATAATATCTGATGGCCTGTCCAGAGCTGGCGCCATTCTTTCAGGTGTCGATGACGTAGGACAGATTACACCGTTCTCGCTAATCCATCTAGCGATTTCCACGCCCGATTTTCAGAAACTATGGGTTAAGCGGAGTGAGCTTGAAGATATGGAGATTAGATCGAATATTCACGACCGTGAAAGGCTGCTTTCTATTGACGTTACTGAAGAGCTCGAACGAGTTAAATCCACTTCCATGTTACTAGATTGGATTGAGGAACAATCAATC
>MDTG01260536.1_pt1 | contig 16407 bp, 13 predicted proteins | sample 811421 | NCBI WGS metagenome assembly MDTG01 (sample SAMN05326645, study PRJNA326480) | marine metagenome | isolation source: seawater | place: Pacific Ocean: South East | collected 2011
AAATACGATTTTTTAATTTATCACTAAAAGATAGTGTGAGTGAAAATATAATAATAATTGCTATTAATGGAACTATTAAACTCTTTCTAAATCTATTTGATGAGAAAAAAATAAATAAAAACGACAATACAAATAAACCTATGGATGTTCTCTCACCACTGAGCAAAATTATTGTAAAAGAAACTACTGACAAAATTAAAACTAAATAAGAAAATTTTTTTTGATCTTGAATTTTTAAGTTCCATACACATAAGAACATTAATAATGGAAAAAATCTTGCAATATAACTACCTAAAACCTCATCATCACCAAAAAAACTCGTTATTCTGAAGTTTGATTCATTATAATAAACAAATCCTAAAATATTCTTTGAAAAAAAATATTGATAAATTGAGTCAAAAAATAATGAAAAATAAATTATTAAAAAAAAGTAAAATAAATTTTTTAAAATATTTTGGTTGTAATAAATTATACAGCTTGCAAAAAAGGCAAATAATCCAAATCTAAAATAAAAAACACTACTTTTAATAGAAATAAAATTATTTGTTAAAATAGATACTACTAATATGTATAACCAAAAAATTAAAAAAAATTTAATAATTGAATTATCAAAAAAAGAAAAGTTTCGATTTTTTCTTAGAAAATAAAAACTACTTAATAAAATAATAACTAAAAATAAATCAGGAATGAAAGGTCCAGTAATTAATGTCAGTGGAATTAAAATAAAAAGAAAAGATAATAAATTTAGTAAATTTTTATTAATAACTGTCATTTTTTAAATACAAATTGTAATAATTTAACTGGAAATCTTAACAAAATTAAAAACCAATTATTAAAAAGTTTATTATCTTTAAGAGACCTTAAAATTTCTTTTGAGGAAACTAAATTACTTTTAAAAGAAAAAGTACTTTTTCCACCATAATTCATTACTACATATGTTGAGTCAGTAAATTTATAATTTATTTTACTTACAAAAAATAATCTTAAATAAAATTCAAAGTCCGCAGCAATTTGATAATTTTCATTATAAAACCCATATTTTTTGTAAATTGAACTTTTTAAAAACATTGATGGATGAGGAGGTGAAATCCCAATATAAAACATCCATTTTTTAAAATTTATTGGAGAATATTTTCTTAGAATATTTTCTGATAATTTTTTTTTCATGATTGTTGTACCAATTAAACATTCTAAATTTTCATTACTATTAAAAGAATTGACTACATCAGATAAAACCTTTTCATTAAAATAAAAATCATCAGAATGCAAAACTGAAATTACATCCCCTGATGCAAGTCTTATACCTTTATTTATCGCCGAATAAATACCATTATCTTTCTCTGAAATAAATTTTGACACATTTTTTCTATTTTGATTGATAATTTTAATTGTATTATCCGTAGACCCTCCATCTATTATTATGTATTCGATATTTTTATAATTTTGATTAATTACGGAATTAATAGTTTTTTCAATTGTTTTATCACTATTAAAACAAACAGTTATTACAGATATTTTCATCAATTTTTTTTAATAAACTCAAAGATATAATCTTTAAATATATAAATTTATTATTACAACATATTTTAAATTTAAATTAAAATATTATCTATAATGTTATTTTAAATTTTAATAAAGAATTGATATAAACATTTTGTTAAAATTAGATCTAAATAGAAACTTTATTGAAAAATGAGAATAAAAATAAAAATTATTGGTGATATCATGTTAGATGAGTGGATATATGGTTCTGCTACAAGAAATTCCGCAGAGGCACCAATAAATATTTTTGAAACAATGAAAGTGCAAAGTAGTTTAGGAGGTGTAGGCAACTTATGTATAAATCTTAAATCTCTAGGAATAAATTTTGATCTTTTTTCAGAAATTGGAAACGATAAGAATGGAAATAATATAATTAAAATTTTAAAACAAAATAGAATTAATAATAAAATTATTAAAACAAAAAAGGTGACTACAATAAAAAAAAGATTTTATATTAATAATCTACAAATTTTTCGACAAGATATAGAAAATATAAAAATTAATAAAAAGGTAAATTCAAAATTAAAAAAAATTATAAATAAAAATGATATAGTTGTTTTATCTGATTATAAAAAAGGATTAATTAACAAAAACCTGATAAATATATTAAATAAAAAAAAATGTATAACTTTTGTAGATCCAAAAAATAAACCATACTTTTATAAAAATGCATTTTTAGTTAAACCAAATATGGAAAAATTTGAGGAATGGTGTGGAAAGTTTTCCAAAATTAAAGCCTTTAATCTCCTCAAATCTATGAAATGGGAATGGCTAGTGATTTCAAATAATAAATTTGGAGTTCATGTTTTCAATAAAAGTGGTGAGTATAACTTTTACAAAGTAAAAACTTGTAAATTACCAAATGTGGTAGGGGCTGGTGATATATTTTTTTCAGGAATTATTTATAATTATATGAAAAATCTTGATATATTTACATCAACAGAATTAGCAAGTTTTGCAGCATCTAAGTGTATTGCAAAAGAAAAAATTAGAAAAATAGAGGTGAAGGATTTTAAAAAAAAGATTGTATTTACTAATGGTGTTTTTGATGTTTTGCATAAAGGGCATGAGGATTTGCTTAAATTTTGTAGAAAAATTGGTACAAAAGTAATTCTAGGTATTAATTCTGACAAAAGTGTAAAATTAAACAAAGGTCCAAAGAGACCTATTAATAAATTATCTATTAGAATTAAGAATATAAAAAAAAAAAAATTAGTAGATGAAATTATATACTTTAACCAGAAAACTCCGTTGAAATTGATTAAAAAAATAAAACCAGATGTAATAATTAAGGGTAGTGATTATGAGTTTAATAATATATCAGGATCTAAATTGTTTAATGTAATAAGATTTAAAAAAAAAAATAATTTATCTAGTACGAATATAATCAAATTTATAACATCTGGGTAATTTTTTTAAAAACTTTGTAAGGATTTATGGAATTAACTCCCTCTTCAGATCTCAATATTTTAGAATTTTTATTTGCAGGGTGCCATTTGCCAATTGGATCATGATTATTAAATAAGCATAAGGTTTTTTTTTGAAATAAAGAAGCAACATGCATCGAACCATTATCATTTGTTATATGTAATTCAGAAAATTTAATAATATTTAACAATTCATTGATGTTAGTTTTACCACAAAATGATAATAAAGTTTTTTTATTTTGTTTAAGAAGTTCTAAAGAATTTTTTATATCATCTTTTGTACCAAGAATTACAATTTTGAAATTATAATTTGTACTTAAAAGATTTAATAATCTAGACCAATTTTTTAGACTCCATACCTGTGGCTGCGAAAAACCACCTATAGAGATAGTTATATATTTATAATTTAGAATACGTTTATCAATTTTATATTTAAAACTCATTAAATTATAAATTTCATTTTTATTAATTTTTTTGTTGATTCTTTTTGCTATTTGATAAGTTTCACTATTATAAAGATAGTTCATTCTTTTTTCAAAAAAACCATAGATTTTTGAAACTCCTAACAAATAAAAATAAATATAGTCTCTTGTTTCTCTGAATATATTTGGTTTCTCCTGAATGTAATATATTTTAGTGAACATCTTTGTTTTAAAATATTTAAATAATTTCAATAAACCCCAAAAATTATGATCATAATAAATAAACTTATCTACAATTTTATTTCCCTCAATAATATTTGGCAGTTTTGATACCAAGTTATTTTTTGCAGAAAGATAAAAAATTTTGCATTCTGGGTTATTTTTTTTTATCAATTTTAATGCTGGTATTGATATTAAATAATCTCCCAATTTTGAGTTTCTAAAACAAATTATTTTTTTCACGGTAAATTAAGTAAATTTTCTTATAAATATTAACAATATATAACTTACAAAAATTAAAAAAAAATAAGATTGTATTATTGCTCCAAATAATAGTGACAAATGACTTTCCAAGAAGAAAATTGGTATTATTAGAAAAAAAAATACTATAAACTCAATATTTTTTATATTTTGCAATGTTCCTAATTTAGTTATTGTTCCAAACATAAAGCCTATTAAAAACATGCCAAATATTACTCCTTTAATTCCAAAATTAACGTAAAATTCATTCAGAACAGGCATATTCCAAGAGGTAACTGTATCTTTTTTAAGATTATTTTCAGAATTATATTTGGTTAAAACGTTATATCTATGCCCAAACTCATTTCCTAAATTATCTTCAGGTTTATTTTTCCATAATATTCTAGGTATTAATTTGGAGTATAAAATATGATAACTATATCCATCCCAAAAAGGTACATAATTAAATCCAAATATTGATGTGTTTAATAAATTTTGATCATTTGTGGTTAACTTTGTAACGTGGATTAAAGAAGAAAAACTATGAGTAATTCTCTTTTGAACTTTTAGATCAGAATTTAATTTACAATCTCTTTTGTTAAAGTTATTTGAATTTGAATAATTACATATAATTATTTCATTAAATTTATCCTTACTTTCTGAAATAACATTTTTATATATATTATAGAAAATTTTAATTTTATTTAGCTCTGAATTTGAATTAAAATTTTGAGAGGTTAATTTTCTATACTCGTACTTTCCTGCATGAAGAAAAATGAAAGCAAATGAAATTAAAAATATCGGTAATAAAAATAATTTTTTTTGGATGTAAGCAACAAATATAAAAATAACAAATAATACCATAAAGGGGAAACTCAAGGCTCCTGTGAGAATTTCTAAAATTAAAGGAAATGAAACCAAAAAAATACAAAATAAATTTTTTAAATTAAAAAGTTTATTTAAGTTTATATTTATATACAAAACTAATAATCCAATACCCATTAATAATGAGGGATATTTTAATTGACTTATTGCTGGAAAAAATAGTTGAATTTTAATTAAATAAAAAAATATGATATTTGGAATTGTGAATAGCAAACCTAACATCAAAATTTCCTTATTTTGTAATTCAAAAAATTTAATACCCTTTCTGTTAATTTTTTTTGAACTATGAATAATAAAATAAAAACCAACTAAAAATGATATATAGCCATAGAGAAAAATTTTAATCGCATATTCAATATCACTTTTTTGTAAAAAAGTATTTTCACCAATATTTAAAATTAAATTTTTATTAAAAAAAAATATACTCAAATAACAAAATATAAAATAAATATTTACTAATGGAAAAATTGGTAAATATGGATAACTGTCAAAATTTTTCAGATAATAAATTATGGGAACTACTGACAAAAGATAAGCTGAAATTAAAAATATTATATAAATAATATTCAGATCTAAATTATTAAAAATTAAAAAAAATAAACTTGCTAATAAAAAAAAAAAATAAATAATATTGTTTTGTTTCTTAGTCATTAATCAAAATTATTCAAATACTTTATTTAAAATATATTTCGCTCTTTGTTTATAATTGTGTCTCTTAGATAATTTATATCCATTCTTTTTAATCTTTATAAATTTATGTGGATTTTTAATAACTTTTTTTATTTTTAATTTTAATTCTTTTTTATTTTTATACATCAAACAAGCAAAATTTTCTGGAAAAAAATTATTTTGATCTAGATTTCTTTTAGTAAGCATTAGTCCTCCCATTGATGGTATTTCAAAAGTTTTCATATTATGTGATAAATCATTTTGTGGTCTTAAAATATTTAAAGATATTAAACTATCAGATATTACCTTTAAAGATTTTTGAGAATTAACATTTCCAATATAAAGAACTCTCTTTGGTAATTCAAATTCTGACCAACCTTCTCCAGCTAATAGAATTTTAAATTCTTTTAAATAATTAATATATTCAAATCTATGTTTATCGGCAGTTCCAATAAAAGATAAATCAAATTTTTTACTCATAACTATTTTTATTCTTTTATTTGTTATATTGTCATACCCAAAGGGTAAATAATGGAAATTTCTAAAAGGATATCTTTTTTGAAGTTGCTTTAGAATAATCTTAGAATAAATAAATATATTATCATAACAACTAATACTTTTAAGAACACTAGTATTTGATATATCTTTAAAATAATTTGTATCAAATGGATTATCTGTAAATATATTTATAATTTTTGAATTTGGTAGTATGTTTCTCAATTCCGTAACAAATGTTTCATTGGTATACAAGCCCTTAAAGATTATAATCAAATCAAATTTTTTTTTATTTTTAATTAAATTTTTAATTATTTTTTTTCTAAAAAAATAAAACAAAATAAATTTAAAAAATTTCCAAATGAATTTTTCTAAATTAGATTTTTTTATTTTATAAACATGAATTAACGAGACATTTAGTCCAAGTGATTTAAAAGCACGCTCATATGATTTTTCTAAAGTGAAAAATTCATTTGAACCTAAAATTAGAACCTTTTTAGCTTTCATTTAGTATATTTAATATCGAATTAGTCGTTTCTTTAAGAGTGTATTTTTTAATTATTTTTCCAATATTGTTTGACATTATTTTAGATAATTTATTATTATTTAAAATTTTAGAAACTTTATTTCTAAGCTCTAGTAATTCGCCACTGCTATAAACAAACCCGGTCTTGCCATTATTAATTAGATCCATAGATGCTCCACAATTTGAAGTACATATTACAGGAATTTTAAAACAAAAAGCTTCATTAATTGTTAATCCCCATGTTTCATAAAGGGAAGTAACTATTAGCAAGTCTGTAATTTTATAATACTTTTTGATTTCCGTTTGATTAACAAATCCAAGCAAAGAGACGTTTTTTAATTTATTTTTTTTAACAAATTTTTTACACTCACTTTTTAAATTTCCATCGCCAATCATTATAAAATGAAAATTAGTTTCATACTTATATAATTTCGCAAGCTCTAAAAATTCAATTGGATTTTTTCTTTCAATTAATTTTCCAACAAAAAGTATAATTTTTTTATTTTTAACTTTTAATTTTTTCTTAAAATTTTCTTTTGATAATTTAATTTTAAAAAATTTATTATCAACAAAATAAGGAGCTGGAAATATTTTATTGTAATCTACATTATGGTGTAAATAAAACTTTTTATTTAATTTGCCAATGCTTAAAAAATAACTAATATTTCTAAATAAAAACTTAAGAGCAATATATTTAATCATTTTTTTAAAAATATTAGATTTTAAATTTAAATTTGTTTCGACTCTTAAAATTACTTTTATTTTTTGTCTAAATGCTAAATAAAATGATTTCAAATAGTGTAAGTTATTCCAACCTAAAATTAATACGTATTGAAAATTTTCTTTAATTAAATACTTCTCAATACCACTAAATGATAATTTGAAATTATTAATACTATAAATTTGTTTTTTTGGAAAATAACTCTTATACCCATTAAGCATGTTTGGATCATTATTCCATTTAATTTTTTTTAGAAACTCAGGATCAATTTTTTTTAATGTATATCCGTGCTTTGATGCAAAAAAAACACTGACATCTACACCTTTTTTTTTTAAATCTTTAAAAAGAGGTATTTGATATTGAATAGGATGTGTTGTTATAATTGCTAACTTTTTCAAATCAATATTTATTTATTTTTTTAAACTCAAAACATAGATAAAACTATTTCCAATTATTAGAATATTTTGCTCCTGAGATTATCTCTAATAATAAATTTCTATAATTAGATAATACAAGATTTATATCAAAATTTTTTTGAGAAAACTCAATACAATTTTTTGACATAATTTTTTTTTTGTAATTTTTTGTTTTAAAAGTTTTGATTAATATTTTATATATTCCATTTATATTGTGATTAATAAGAAATCCTATATTATGTTTTTCTACATCTTCAAATTTACATTCTTTAGTTATAATTACAGGTAAGCCATGGCCTATAGACTCTTTAATTGCCATTGAATCAGCTTCGTCGTAAGAAGGTAAAATAAAAAAGTCACTTTTTATATAATATTTTCTTTTTTCACTTTCTTCATATACAGGTTTTTCAAAAAAAATATATTTTTCAAGTTTTAATTTAGATACCTTGTTTTTTAACATATCGAGAAATTCAGATTTTGGGCCAACTATTGTTAAATAGATATTATTGTGTTTTTTTTTAATTAAGTTGAACACACTTATTAAATCTTGGATCCCTTTTTTTGGGTGTATTCTTCCCAAATATAGTAAATTTAACTTTTTTTTTGTATCATATTTATTGGAATTAATTTTAGAACTAAGTTTTACCCCATTCTGTAATATAAAAGCCTTATTTTTTATATATTTTGAGTAATTAGCAGCCTCATAATATTCTTGTTGGGTAAGAAAATGCAATCCATTACTTAACTTAAATATATATTTAGAAAATATTTTTAAAAAAATAATTTTTATGAATTTCTTTTTTTGCATAGACCAATGATTTAAAACACCATGGAAAGTCATGATGTTTGGAATACCTAAAAAAGACGATTTTATCATAATTAACATTACTTTAATATTCCAAAGCTCATGTAGGTGAATTAAGTCAATATCAATGAAATTTTTTTTTTTAATCTTATTACTGAAAAATAACAAAATTATTTCACGAAAAGAAATGGTAGCTGGGTCTAGAATATCTATATTATCAGAATATTTTATTTCTAAATTTTTTTTTATATTTCTCATTACAGCTGCAGGTCCTCCTGACTTTAATCCTTTATAACCAATTAACAAAATATTCATTTATTTAATTTAAATTTTTATACATTTTTATATATTCGGGTATTATTTTTTTCCACTTATACTCTTTACTAAGTCTATATGCATTTTTACTTTTTTTTAATAATTCTATGTTTGTAATCTTAAATACATGATTTAATATTTCTACTAAATCTTGAAATTTATAATTTATATACCATCCGGCGTCATATTTTTTAATTTTATTCCACGGAGTATTATTTGTAGTTATAACTGGAATTGAATGTTTTAAACTTTCTAATATAGAATACCCAAAATTTTCGTTTTTACTAAATAAAATTGAGATGTCATATTTTTTAAATAATTCTTTTTTCTTAAAATTTTCAAATACTGGTTCCTTAATAAAAATTTTTTTAGTTAGCTTTTTTTCAATAATTAATTTTTTAATATCATCTACAGTATTATCACCAGGTGGACCAATTATATCTAATTGCCAATTTTTTGGTCTTAAAATGGCCCAAGCATTAATAATTTCCAAAAGCCCTTTTTTTTTATGTATTCTAGAAAAAAATAGCATTTTTCGAAATTTTTTATTTTGTATTTTATTTTTTTTATAATCGGTACCATCTAGACCGTGACTTATTATTTTTGTTTTAATTTTTTTATCTAATATTTTTATATTTTTTTCTTCACTTTCTGATGTGCAATGAATTAAGTTTGAATTTTTTAAAATAAATTTTTGATATACAAATAAAGCTACTTTCTTTTTTAATTTTTTCTGTGATAAAGACCATTCTTCAAATGCACCCATTGGAGTTATGATAATTTTTTTTCTTAATAGAAGCGAAATAAAAATTGATTTTATATGCACCCATGTCCATGCTCCAAAAAAATGAACAATGTCTGAGTTTTTAATTAATAAAAAAAAGTTAATATTTCTTTTATTTAAATCATCCTTAGAATAAATTAATTTTATTTTTAAACCTAAATTTAATAGCTGATAAACAGTTGAACTTACGGCCGCATGTGCACCTCCAGTATGAGGTCCAAAATGGTCAGTTATGACAAGAACTTTTTTTAGCATTTAATGATTTAATAAATTCAAATATATATTTGAAATTTTTTTTCCATAATTTTCCCATGATAAATCTTTTTGGGCCTTTTGATGAGCTAAAAAGCTCATTTTTTTTAATTTATCTTCATTGCTGTAGAAAATTAAAATTTTATCTTTTAAAATATTTATATTTCTAATTGGTATCACAAAACCATTCACACCATCGTCAATTATTTCTGATCCACCAGTGTTCTCAGTACATATAACTGGTAGTCCACATGCCATCGCTTGTGCTTGTACCACAGCCAAACCTTCTTCCAAAGAACATTGAACAAAAATATCAGCTTCATTATAATAATTTTTTAAATCTTCTTGTTTTTGTTTTTTTATAAATTTAACATTTTTTAAATTAATAAAATTTTTTAGTAATTTTTTAAAGTCATGTTCAATACTACCAACAAATATTAATTCTGCATTTTTTAAATTTAATTCTGTGAAAGCTTTAATTAAATAGTGAGAGCCTTTTCTTATTGAAACCGTTCCTACACTTATAATTCTAAATTTTTTTTTTTCGTTTTGGCGTGGCCTATCTAAATTAAATTCATTTAAATTTACCCCATAAGGAACTTTAATTATTTTTTTTTCGTCTATACCATACATAATGAAAGTTTTTTTAACAAACTCACTTGGCACTGAAATATAGTCAGCTAAATTGTATTCCTCTAATTCTTTTCTTATAGTATTTTCGCTTGGAATTATTGGTTCTAAATTTAATTCTAAATATTCTTTTTTTAAAATCTCTTTTTGAAATTGAATATGAGTAGATCCTCTTTCTAATATTTTGATACATTTATAATCTTTTGCCTTCAAAAAAGCTTCCCTACTAAAACTTGACCAACCTATAATTAAATCAATATTTAAGTAATTTATTAAATTAGCTGCTTTTTTACTAAAATAATTTGATAATAAATAATCACTATCAATTTTTTTTTTTAATATAGGAAATCTATTTATAATTTTTAATGCTACTTCTTTTAATATGATTGTATTAATCTTATCGTTTTCTATAGTATACTTATTAACTAAAAATTTTGGATATGAAGTTACAATTGAATTTAAATATTTTTGTTTATTAAGTTCTTTTGCTAAATCAAAAGCATGAAATTTACCACCAACAATAATAGATATTTTCATTTTAATTATTAATTAATTTTATTTGTTAGTTTAAAATTAAAAATCGATATTATTTTTTTTAAAATATATATAATTATTGTCATAAAAATAAATACAATCAGAAAATTTCCCACCGATTGACTAAGATGGCTTTCAATATTGTATAAAGGATAAATTATGATTGATCCTAAAATTAAAAAATAACTTTGATCATTTTCTATATTAAAAAATCTTGTTAAGATATTTAAAAAAATACCAAATAACATCATCCCTATGATTATCCCTTTTATTCCATAATTTACATAAAATTCATTTAAAACTGGCATATTCCAAGATGTAACTTCGTCTCCTGGAATCAAAATACCATAAATTTTTCCAAATTTATTTCCAAACTCATCATTTGGTTTATTTTTCCAAAAAATTCTAGGAATAAATTTAATAACAAAAAATTTTAAACTTTCTCCATTAAGGTATTCTATGTTTTTTGGCGTATTTTGAGTGACAACTAAAAGTGATCTTCCACTGTGGAATAATCTTGTTTTAATTGAACTAAAAAAATTTATATTTTTAAGTTCATAATTTTCATTTATTTTTCTTATATTTTTTTCTGAAACCCATACAAATGCTTTTAATTTATATTTAAGGTTTTGATCAGTATTAGTTATTTTATTTTCTATTGTAACTTGATCAGAAACTAGTTTTCTAAAATCATTTTTAATTAAATTGTAAAAAGATGCTAAGATAAATATTAAAATTATAGGAATTATAAAAAACTTTTTTTTGAAACAAAAAAATAAAAAATATATATATAATATCAACATAAAAGGGAAGGATATTGATCCTGAAAAAAACTCTAAAAAAATAATTATAATGGTAGGTATGAAAAATAAATATTTTAAAAAAGTATTTAATTTTAAATAAATGAAAAAATTAAAACCAACTACCATATAAATAAAAATAATTTTTAATTGTATAAACTGGTTAATTGATTCGTGAATTTTAAAAAAAAAAAAGAAAAAAAATGTAATAAAATTTAGTATTAATGAAATTACCAATAATTCGAATGTATTTTTAATTTTAAGATTTTCTTTAAAAATATTTAATTTAATATACTTTTCGATAGAAAAAAAATTACATAAAAAATATCCTAAGCAAAAAAATATTAATGCAATTAAAAATACCTGCATACTATAAAGTACATCTGTTATCGTGGCTAAATTAACAAAAATTGGCAAATTTTTTTCATCAAAACTATGTAGAAAAGACTCGTGTCCAAAAAAATAAAACCCAAAATAACTAAAGCAAAAATAAGCAATTATCATAAAAAATATAGGGAAATAATTTTTTTCTTTGATTGAGTTAAAATAATAAATAATCGGCAAAAATAAAAAAAACAAAATACTAATTAAATATGCTTTGTATTTTATTTCTAAATTACCACTTGCTAAACTTAAACAATAAGAATTTAATTTAGTGGCAGTTTCACAATTAATTGATAAAAAATTTTTTTGTAAAATTATAAAATTTAATAAAAAGAACAAAAATAATAAAAAATAAAGCTTTATTTTTTTATTTGTAATCATTTTATTATTTTATAGAAATAAAATTTCTTTATTTTATATTTATTAAAAATTAATTTCTTGATCATAACTTATATTTTTTAAATTACGATGGGTGATTTGAATTATAGTCAGTTCTTTTATTTCATTTAAGTTTTTTAAAATTTTTTCCTCGGTTATAATATCTAATGCACTAGTCGCTTCGTCTAAAGTTAAAATCTCTTTTTTTCTAAATAGAGCTCTTGCTATACCTATCCTTTGCTTTTGACCTCCAGACAATAAAGTTCCATCCTCACCTACCCTAGTTTCATATTTATTTGGTAAACTATCAATAAAATCGTGAATTTCTGCTAATTTAGCACTGCGTATTACTTCAGAGTCACTTACGTCTATCCCCTCAAAATTAAAAACAATATTATCTTTTATAGTTGAGTCTAATAAAAAAATAGTTTGTGGAACATGTGAAATTTTTTTCTGCAACAAATTAATATTATTCTCTGTAATCAATTTTCCATCAACTTTTATGGTACCTTTGGTGGGTTTTAACAAGCCCATTAATATATCTAAACAAGTTGTTTTCCCAGATCCTGTAGCTCCTTTTAAGAAAACTTTACTACCTTTTTTAATTTCAAATTTTTTTGATTTTATTATTTCTGGCCCATTTTCATTATATTGAAAAGAAATATTATCTAGTTCAATTTTATCATTAAATTTTAAATCTAACTCTTTTAAATTATTTTTATTTTCATATTGATTATTCACCTTTAGATCTTTTAGATTTAAATATATCTCCTCAATAAAAGTTGAGTAATTTATAAGACTAGAATAACAAACATATATATTATTAAAATTTGGTAATAATTTTTGAAATGAGTACGCAATAATTCCAACTGTAGAAATTATAAATATAGGTTCATATTTAAATACTTGGGACAGCAGCAGAATAATAAGTGAGATAAATACAATTCCTAAAGCCTCAACAATAAATCTTGGTGAAGAACTAAAAAATTGATGAATAAATTGTGCATTTCGGTAATTAAATTCAGATTTACTAAATATTTTAGTCAATAACTTTTGTTTATTATCAATTATTATTTGTTTAATTGAACCAAATGTTTCCTTTATATGTTTTATTCTATTAACACTAGATGTAGTAAGAATTATGCTATTTTTATTTAAAGTCTTCTTAACAAAAAATCCAATGAAAAGAAAAATTGAAACTCCTCCTATGAAACAAATAAATGCAATTTTAAAATCTAAAAAAAACAAAAACATTATTATTCCAAAACTTGTAATAAAAGAAGCGGTTGCGTTCAAAAAACTAAAAAAGAAACCAGAAAGTGCATCCATTTTTTCTGTAATTATTGATACTATTTCAGCAGAGTTCCTTTTTTTAAATTCTTTATAATTCTTATTAATTATTATGTTATAAATTTTAGTAGATAAATTAATTGGAATAATTTTTGAGTACTTTCCAACTTTATATAATACAAAAATTCTAAAAATATTAGCAACTATGATTCCTGAAATAAAAATTAATGTAAAAAATAATTGTAGATTTATGATATTTAAAGTTTCTAAAGGAAATAAATTTTTAAATATCTGAAACTCAAATATTTTTTCTGGACTCAATATTATCGTTACAAAAGGAATTAAAAGACCAATACTTATAATTTCAAGTAAAGAATATAAAACCATATATAAAATAATTAAATAAAATTCAATTTTTTGTTTTTGATCAAAAAAGTCGAACAATTTAAAACAGCTTTTAATTATTTTTAACATCATTTAATTTTACACATCTCTGACAATGAATACTTACTTGTCCATTTTAAAGATTTATTAATTTTTTTAACAGATGCATAAATTTCAGCTGTATCACCTACTCTTCTACCTCTAAATTTTGTTAAAAAATTTAATTTATTTATTAATTTAAATTTTCTTACAACTTTCAAAACTGTTTGGCTTTTTCCTGTTCCAACATTAAAAATTTTATGGCCTTTTATTTTTTTTATATAAGAAATTGAATAAATATGAGCCTCAATTAAGTCTTTAATATGAATAAAGTCTCTTGCTGCTGTTCCATCAACAGTTTTATAATCCTTGCCCCAAATAGATAAAAATTTTTTTTTCTTTTTTAGGACATTTATTATATTTGGAAAAAGGTTCGTTGGTTTTTTTGGGTTATCACTTAATAATCCAGAGTCATCGGAACCAACAGGATTAAAATACCTAAGAGAAATAACAGAGAATTTTTTATTTTTTTTAGTAATTTTATCTAAAATTTTTTCAATTTTTAATTTGCTTAATCCATAAGCATGAAGTGGTTCAGTTGGATGTTTTTCATCAATAGGTAGATAAATTGGTTTTCCATAAACAGTTGCGCTAGAACTAAAAATAAACTTACTAACATTAAATTTTTTCATTGCTAAAAGTATTGTTTCTGCACTCTTAATATTTTCTCTTAGATATAATGATGGTTTTTTTACAGACTCAGATACTGATTTTAATCCTGCAAAATGAATTACTAAATCTGGTTTTTCATTTTTAAATACATTGAAAACTTTACTTTTATTTTTACAATCTATTTTGAAAAATAAAAAATTTTTTCCAGCTAATTTTTTAATTCTATTTATTACTGATTTGTTACTATTACTTAAATTGTCTAAAACTATTACTTTGTTTTTTGTATTTAATAATTTAAGGGTCATATTGCTTCCTATATAACCCAATCCACCTGTAACTAAAATTTTCATGATTATTTTATTTTAATAGAAATCAAATTTTCACCTTGAATGATTAGGTCTCTTTTGTTTTTCTTTGAAATTTTAGCAAGAGAATTAACTAAATTATTGGATATTGATTTAGAGGGTATCATCCAATCATGAATTTCTATAATTATGATTTTAAATTTATCCATCCATTCAATATTTTTTTTAAATAAGTTACTTTCAAAACCCTCAATATCAATTTTTATCATAAAGGGTTTAAACTGTTTATATTTTTTTAGCAATTGAGAAATGGTTACTGTTCTAGATTTGGATTTATTTTTATTTATTAATATTTGGTGAGCTCTAGGGTCCTGTTTATTTTTAATTTGATAAGTTAAATTACTGGAGGCAACGGCATTTTTAATCATAATAATTTTTTTAGATTTAATATTTTTTTTTGCTAATAAGAAATTTTCTTTATTTGGTTCAATAGATATAATATTTGACTGAGGATATATTAATGAGAAATACTCTGACGAAGAACCAATATTAGAACCACAATCTATAATTAATGAATTTGATTTATATTTTTTATAATAAATATCTATTTTTTTTTTCCAGACATCAACAGAATTTAATTTATATTCCTCATATCCAAAAATTTGGAAGACTGTATTTATATCAAAATAATTTCTTACATTTTGAATAAAAAATAATTTTTCTTTAGTATTAAAAATAATTACTTTTTTTATAATAAAGGAAATTACTCTTGGTGTAATTATATAAAAAGAATTTTTATTTAAAATATTAATTATAAAAATATAAAATATTTCCAGTAAATAGAAAATAATTTTTAAAATATGTTTAATCAATGAAATCATATTTAAATAGATAATCGTTATAATTATATTTTTTTACAAATTTGTAATTATTAAAGGATAAAAATTTTTCTAATTCTGGGAAATAATCACTTTCTATTAACATAAATTTAAATTTATATTTTTTAAAATCTATACCATTTAATACTTCAAATTCAGCACCTTCTGTGTCTAAACTTAAAAAATCAATATCAAATGGTGCGTTTACTTCTACTAGTATGGAGTTAAGTGTTCTCGTAGGTGCTAAAAAAGTGAAATTTGTTTCACCTCTATTTAATTCTGGCCTAGATAAATGCTGTTTCTGTTTTTCAGGTCTAAGATAATCTGAAAATGTTTTCAAGCCAGAATAAGTCAATTTTATAAATTCATCTTTGAAATTAAAAGATACACAAGCA
>MDTG01033440.1_pt1 | contig 16405 bp, 17 predicted proteins | sample 811421 | NCBI WGS metagenome assembly MDTG01 (sample SAMN05326645, study PRJNA326480) | marine metagenome | isolation source: seawater | place: Pacific Ocean: South East | collected 2011
CCTGTTGAACCTGTTGGTCCTTTAATGTTGCCCATGTCTTGTGTTGAACTGTTTGAATAGTTAAGTACTAAATTAGCACCACCAACTAAACTTACACTTGTTATACCAACACCATCTGTTCCGTCTGAACCATCACTACCAGCGGCTCCAGTTGCACCTGTAGGTCCAACTACATTACCTGTAACATTTATTGTGCTACTGTCACTCATTGTGAGTACTAATGAGTTACCACTTATTGTACCACTTGATATACTTGTTCCGTCTGTTCCATTTGTACCAGCATTACCCTGTGGTCCTTGTGGACCTGTAGCACCCAAGCCACTTAGGTCAAGTGTGGTACCATCATATGTTAGGTCACTACCACTTAATGATATAGTAGGTCTTGTTTGTAAATCACTATATGTACCTGTAAATGCTACTGTTGATAGTTGCGTATTACTATTGTTTAATGCATTGGCAACTTCTGCCAAACTATCTAAGTTTACATTAGCACCACCTTTTAGAAGTGCTACTTGATTATCAACATACGCCTGCATGTTTGTATTACCAGCAGTAACAAAAGTCTGCATATTTGTATTTGTGGTATCAACATAAGATTGCATATTTGTATTAGCAGTAGTGATATCGCTGTCTTGTGCATAATTATTTGTAGTTAAATATGTAGCAACGTTGCTATCACCATAGTTACCTGCAACACTACCAAGCAATGATGTTAAGTCTACATTACCTGTTTGCCCTGTTAGGCTTATTACATTACCACTAATTGTTATGTCTTGTGCATCAGTGTTGTCCATTAATACACTTAAATCTACTGTATTACCACCACTAATTGTTAATTGTTTATTACCTGAATTCCAACTTAGACTCTGTGTAACTGTTTGCACATTAGCAGGAGTAAATGTAAATGCACCTGCATTGTTGTATGATAAACTGCCATTACCACTTGGTGTTGCAGTTGTTACACTAAAATCTGTTAGGGCAACATTACTGTTACCACCACTTGCTGATACGTTTCCGTATTCAAATTTGTTATTAGAAGCATTCCAAAGTAATGCTTGTCCGTCTGCTATTCCAGATATACTTGCTACATCCTTTAATGCATCAACACTAGTGTTACTTACGTTTGCTTCTGCATCACCTGTTGCCGCAATAGTTAATGTATCTGGATCTGTTGCTGTAACACTTACACCTGTACCACCTGTTATGGTCAATGTGTCTGTTGGGCCGTCTGCTACAACTGTACTTGTTCCGTCTGATATAACTTTAAATGCTCTAGTTACTACTTGGTTAGCATCTAAACCTATTGTAATTCTTTTGTTTGTAGTATCAGGTGTTACTGTAATGTTACCATCGCCTCTGATATCTACGTTTCCATCTTCTTGTACATAACTTGTACTGCCGTTTGTTACTCTAACATTTGATAGTAATCCACTTGTGTTTGCAGTATCTACATTGGCTATTAAGGCATCTACCTGTGCTGTTGAATAAACTGCATTAGATAGAGCAAAGTTAGCCGCTGGTATTGAACCTAAGTTCTGTGCATTTACGGCTATGTCTGCCGTACCTCTAAAGTATGTACTGAATACTTGACTGTATTTGTTTGAACTATTACCTAAACTGTATAGGTCATTTAATGCAGGAGCATTGTTGCCTGTTGTTACCATTGCCTGTGCCACGTGGGCATTGAATGTTACACTATCTAATTTGCCTGAGATGTCTGTGTTATTAACAAATGTTAAGTTACCAGCACCATCAGTTTGTAGTATTTGGTTTGCAGTACCGTCTGCTGTTGGAAACGTTACGTTGCCACCTGCTATTGAAAAATTTGTTGTTACTAAATTGTTTGACGTTACTAATCCGTCTGACATACTTACATTATTATTCGCACCTACAAATGTTAATGTTGTGCCATCATAAAGTATATTGTCGCTACCATTAAGTACATTACCATTAGCATCAAATACAGCAACCGTATTTGCATTACCAGAACCTAATGAAAGTGTGCCTGAACCTACTACAGCATCAATAAAAATTACATTATCGTTTAGACTTATTGTAGTGTTTGCACCAGATTGTAACTTGTAGAATTCTAAATACTGATTATCGTTTTGTTTATAAAGTCCAACACCTTGTGAGCCAACGTTTCTACCTAATCCTGTTACGTTTGCATTGGCACTAACCGCACTGGTTTCGTTCTTGAATGAACCTGTGGTTGCATCATAAACAAGTATCTGGTTATCAGTTATATTTGTTAAATTAAATTGTATGTTGTCGTTTGAGCCGATTGCCATAAGTATAAATCCTACTAACTATATAGCAGTATTTATCACTTTACACGATTTTTTGGCTTATGCAGACAGTCGGATGTAATTTATAGAGCCGTAATCAGATATGTATGTGCTACCTAAGTAACTCCTATCCATCTTTACTCTTAAATATGTGAAGTTTCCTGTAATGGTATATGCTTCTACACCAGTAAATCCTGTTGTACCACTTACCGGAAATTGTTTGTAACCACCTCCAGCGGCATTAAGTCCACCTGAGATTTGAATATCAAACCAATCGTTTTCCGTTGGAGTCAATGCTAATGAGCCTTGAACTGTTACTCTGCCTTTAAAAGCATTGTAAGATATTGCAATAGTTTGTATGCCGTCTGTGTATCCGTAATAACTGTCGCCTTCTACCTTATCAGTAGTAACGTTAAGTGTAGAGCCTGTTGAGCTCTGCATCAATATGCTTTTTCTATTAATGGTCATACATGTATTTATCTGTTATTAAGATTTTCTATGACTATAACTTCAGTTACATTTCTAATAGCATCTGGAAATTTTAACTTCATATACATTGCAACCTCTTTGATATCTGTTTTATCTAAGTAGACATTGCAATAATTTTTAACACAGTTCTCTTCTCCAACTATGTCTTCTACAAAGTTCTGTAGTTTTGTTACATACTGCTGTCGTTTAATATAGTCTCTAGGATTAGACCAAGAGTATCTGGCTAGTCTTCCTGTAACTGGATCTGTATGTGTATAAGGATTGAATGTTATCTTTGCATTGTAATCTGTGTAATACAATCTATCTCTGATAACTTTTTGTTCATAATCAAACTTGCTTATGCCGGCTACAGTTTGTAATGCTGTGATATGTTCTTTGCTAATAGGACCCATAACTTGGTCAACCATATCAGCATTGTCATCTAGAAACATTGTGAGATATTTCTTTTTACTGAAATATGCATGTCTTGTAAAAGAGTTTACAAATTTACAATTCCATATTCTTTCTAACTTCTCATCATCACTTTCACCTGCAAGATTATCGCCATGATAAGAAAACCATTTGTATAATGACCTATTGTCATCACTGAACTCTACTGAGTTTGATTTAAGTCTTGCTTTATAAGGATACTGTGAATACCATTCCTTTAATGATCCTTTTAATTCAATGCCTTTTACATCAGATTTTCGTAATATCTCCAAAGTCTAACTCCTCGTCTATTCGTTTAACTAAAATTTGTACGTTTCTTAAATCTTCAAATAGTATTTTCTTACTTAATGGTTTCTTCAAGTCACTTTCAAATAATCTCTTCAAAGGTCTAGCACCCATAGTAGGTTCATATCCTTCTTCAACAAAGTATTTGATAGTGTCGTTGTCTAATTCAAGTACAATGTTTTTGTCTTTTAATTGTGCGTTTGTTTCATCTACAATTCTATGTACAATTTTTTCAATAACATCTGTACTTAATTTGTTAAATCTAATCACACTATCAATTCTATTTCTAAACTCTGGAGTAAAGAAACTGTTTACTGCTTTAACATCAGTGTTCTTTTTCTTTTGGTCTCCGAATCCTATCTTAAGTTTTTCTGCATCAGCGGCACCTAAGTTACTTGTCATTAACAATACTACATTAGTAAAGTCAGTTGTTTTACCTGTGGCACCTGTAAGTCTACCATCGTCCATAACTTGTAACAATACTTGCAATACTTCTGGTGCGGCTTTCTCTACTTCATCCAATAGTAATACACAATTAGGATTGTCTTCTACACTTGTGAGCAGTTGCCCTTGCCCCATTTTGCCTTCAGCATGTCCAACATAACCTGGAGGGGCACCAATAAGTTTACTTACACTATGACGTTCTTGATACTCTGACATATCAAAACGTACAAGTTTACTCTCAAGTTGTTCTGCTAATTGTTTTGCTGTTTCAGTTTTACCTGTACCTGTTGGTCCTACTAATAGAAAAGATCCAATAGGCTTGTTAGGCTCTCTTAATCCTGATTTACTAACTAGGATTGCTTCTACTATTTGGTCGACTGCTTCGTCTTGTCCAAATACTTTTGTTTTAATTCTTTTATCTAAACTCTTATATCCTTCTGTGCTGTCTATATCAATTACATCTTTACCAATGTTACTCATCTTACTAATTACAGTAAGGATATCATCTAGCACAACTTCTTCTTCACCTCTAAGTTTTACTCTAGCACCAGCGGCATCCATTACGTCTACTGCTTTGTCAGGGAAGAACTTATTCTTAATATATCTATCTGCTAAGTCAACACTCTTTTCTAATAAGTCATCTGAATATTCTACAGCATGAAACTCTGCAAAGTTTGGCTTCAGTCCTTTAATAATTTTAATTGTTGTTGGCACATCTGTTGGCTCAACATCCACACGTTGGAATCTACGCATTAATGCTTTGTCTTTTTCAAAGTGTGTACTGTATTCATCGTTAGTAGTTGCACCTATTGTAAGTAGTTTACCTCTGCCTAAGATAGGTTTCATTAGGTTAGCAATGTCTACATTACTACTGCCTGCACTACCGGCACCCATTATCATATGTATTTCATCTATGAACAGTATTACGTTTTTATTCTTTTCTAAACTATCCAATACAACTTTTATACGTTCTTCAAAGTCACCTCTGTATCTTGTACCTGCAAGTAGTCCACCAATATCTAAACTGTAAACAATTTTTTCTTTAAGTGCATTTGGTACTTGACCTTCAACAATCTTTAATGCTAGTCCTTCTGCTATTGCTGTTTTACCTGTGCCTGGTTCCCCAATCAATATAGGATTATTCTTTTTACGTCTTGCAAGAATATGTACTAAGTCTTCAACTTCTTCTTGTCTACCTATGAGTGGATCTATTTCACTGTCAACTGCCTTTTCATTTAGATTAATTAAGAACTCTTCTGCTTCTTTTAGTGATACTTCTAAGTTTCTATTCTTAGTTATATACTCTATAACACTTGCTCTGTCTAATCCATTTAGTTCGCATAGATATTTTGCATGTGTATTATCCTCTGATAGGATACTGATAAACAAATCTATAGGAGCAACTTGGTCTCTTGCACTAAAGATAACCTGTGCGAATGCTCTTTGTAAAACTCTTTCTATTGCAGTAGTCTTTTTAGGCTTGCCTTCAAATACAACTTCTCCCTTTAAACCATTGAATTCATTGTCCTGTAAATAGTTGAGTAAATCTTCTTTAGCAGATACATAATCACAATCAATTTTTTCTAGTATTTCTACTACAGTAGGGTCTTCTAAAAGACTATACATGATATGTTCTAATGTAACATACTCATGTTTTTCTACTATTGCTGTTTGAACTGCGTTAGATATAATATTGTCTATTTCACTCATACTATTATTTACTATTCCTCGTCTAAAATGTCTTTGATTTTTTGTAAAGTTTCATCATTTACGTTTGGTGGTGTAACTTCTACAGAAACAATTAAGTTTCCTGTGCCTTTGCCGTTAGGATCTGGCATGCCTTGTCCTGACAATCTAAGTGTAGACCCTGGGCCTGTACCTTTTGGAATTTTTACATCTAATCGTTTGTTATCTAAATGTGTAATCATAACATTAGTACCTAGCATTGATTCAAAATAATCTATTCTCACTCTTACCATTAAATCATTTCTGTTTACAGTTTCCCACTCAGGTGGATTAAACACATGGCATCTAACAATTAAATCACCTGCTGGTAAATTTTCATATTGCTTAGGACCTTTGCCATGTAAATTAAATTTTGTACCATGTCTAGTTCCTGCTGGTACTATTAATTTAAACTGTCCATAGCCTGTGTCTAATATTTTTTCACAACCTTTATATACTTCTTCCAATTCAAGTCTAAGATCCATTACGCCGTCTGGATTACGAGTAGGTGCTCTAGGTCTTTGTCTTCCAAATATATCTGCAAATATATCTTCAAAGCCTCCTTGTGTAAAAGGATTACCACCTTGAAAGTTTTCAAATGGATTTGGATTATCGTATGCTTGTTTCTTTTGAGGATCGCTTAATACTTCGTATGCTGTATTAATCTTTTTGAATTGTTCAGCATCTCCGCCTTTGTCAGGGTGATGTTTACCCGCAAGTTTACGGAAGGCTTTTTTAATTTCCTTTTGGTCTGCTTGAGGTGATACACCTAATGTTTGATAATGATCCATTGGCTTATTATAAACGTTTTAAGTGTTAAAGTCAAGGACTAACTGAGATTATCTACTAAGTCTAATATGTCCTGTACGGTTTGTATATTGTCTATTTCTTCGTCTAAAACTTCAATATCAAAGTTATTTTCTAATTCTAATACTAATTCTATAGAATCAAAACTGTCTGCACCTAAGTCATCAAATAAATTTGATTCTAATTTAACAGTATCTTTTGAGATATCAAAATGTTCTGCTAGTAATTTTTTAATTATTTCTTCATTACTCATCATTCTTTCCTAGTAATTTACCTATGCTAAATCCAGAATCATCTTTGACTTCCATTTCAGTAGGCTTTGTTTCAACTTTTATAGCCTCCTTTTGGTTTTCTTGTCGCTCTTCATTCTCTTTTAACCAACCGTCTTTACCTTTGGGTGCTGTTGCTTCTCTATAATAGTATATAATTTCTTTTTGTTGATTTATATAACGTTTAATTTCTTGCAAGTTAGCCGCCATTCTTTCATAGCCTTCTGGTGTTACTGCAAATATTACAAAGTCACCATCTAGCATTACTTCTATCTCTGCTATCTTTTGCTGTAAGTTACCACAGGACAGTATTACTTCTCCATTTTCTTCTAATGGTTTAAGTTCTATTCTGTTGTTGTCAGCATCACGTTTTACTTTACGTTTTTCTTCGCCTTTCTCATCTATGTAATACTCGTATTCAAATCTTTCTGTAGTGTAATACCACTTGCCATTACCAATATTCTTTTTAGCAGTGGCAGGCTTACATGGTGTGTTTGTAATAACTTTCCATTCAATATCTGCCATTTGTATTTCTGGTGGTAGAGGTGGTGCATAAATTTCTACTTCTACAGTTTCAGTTATAACCTTTACTGGAGGTAGAGGTTGATATCCTGTTGTTGCACAGGCTCCTAACAATAATGCTAATCCTACTATTACTAAATTTCTCACCAGGTGTACCCCACGTTGAATGATGTAATGTTATCACTTATTTCTTCATCATCTGTATATAAATTACCAAATCCTAATGTAATACCATTATCAAATTTGTATGTTAAGTTAGTTTCGTTACGAGTGTACTCGTTGTTTTCAACTAGATACTTGTTTATAAAGTTTACATTGTCTGTAACTTTGTATGCAAACCAAAAACTATTACGCCAAATTACTTCTGACTTATAGTCTGATTCTAGTTGTGCTAATGAAAATTCATTACTTGCTTTAATTCTTTCTGTTCTTAATACTTTGTATCCGTATCCTACTGCTCCAATTATTCTTTGTCTGTCTATTCTAAATCTATTGTTGTCAATACTTGCTAGTCCAAATGCATAATGCTTTGGTAAAATTGTATAAATGGATTTGCCTGATAGGTAATAACGGTTTGTTGATTCTTTTCCGTCTTGTTGTTGATAGTTAAATGTGCCTGCAAGGTCATGTTGCCACTTGTCTTGTTCCCATTTTTGTTTAAAACTTGAACTCAAAGTAACTGAATCAGTACTTTCTATTAATGAACCACCTAGTTTAAATGATCCAGATGCTTCGATAGGCTTTGTGAATCCTACTGCTAATAAGAATACTAATAATTTAATCGCTGTTTTCTTCATCTCTCTTTACATTGTTTAAGTCTGATATGTCTCTGCTGTCTTGTTCAACTGCATCAAATACGTCTTTTGTTGCGTTGTTGGCTCTGTCTTCTATCATGTTTGGTCTTCTTCTAGACAATATAGTTAAGTCATGGTCTTTAAATATTGCCATTGCCTCATCTGCCTGTCTTTCATATTCTGTGTTAGCAATAGTTAAATTGCTTATCTGTTCTATTTGTTTACTATTGCTTTCCTCTAAACTCTTTATTGTTTTTTCATTTACTTCAGCGGCACTTTGTAATGCTACGTTGTGTTGGTTAAGTTGGTTAATTTGAATTTGTTGTTCTTCAACTTGCTTTGTCAATCCACCAACAATAAAACTATGTGCTCCGTAGGCAAACAGTAATGCTATTCCAACAAATGGTAAACTTCTTATAAAACTTAGCATGGCCTTGCTATTAACACTTGGTCACTAGCAGGATTATGAAAAACGATATGTTTGTTAATTGGCACTACGGATAAACTACCTCTCATACTATTCAATCGCTTCATTAAACTGTGGTCAAACTCTGAATCTATTGCTAATTCATTTAGACCATTCTCTTCAAGTGTTAATTTTCCTTCTCCGAAGTTAATAAACTCTAATTTAATGTTATACTTATAGTCTTTCAATGTCAATACATTATTTTCAAGGACAGCACCTTGTACATTTGTGTTGTCTATAATAAAATCTGTAATGCTTGAAACTCTATCTTGTTCTAATTGTTCTTCGTATTCTTCTTTTGTTTTGTATTGTGATGGATCTTGTGCTACTATGCCTGATAACGATGCCATATCTAGTGATACAGGATCTTCAGATAGTAATGGTTTTACTTGCCATTGTAAGTCACCACTTACATGTGTTATATCTTGCACTAATTCAAATAGGCTGTCTAGTAGTTTTTCATTTCTATCAAATTCTACGAATACCATGTACTCATTGTCTTCCGTAGGATTAGGACTTACCTCAACATCTCTATATGGTAAACTTCCTTTGTTTATAAAGTTTGCTAAATCTTCACCAGCAGACTCTTCAGTTACATATAATCCAACTACAGATATCTCTTCTTTCTCACCTGTCTTTGGTTCAAACTCGTCAACTGATATTTTTGGAAGTACTACACCTTTTAGGTCTTGTTCACGTAAACTCATTATATTGTTCCTGGTCCTGGTTCTTGTAAGCCTGTCTGGGCAGGGTCTACCTCAGGCAATGTATTTGGTTGTCCTAATGATTGATCCTGGGCACCTTGAATGGCTTCCATATCAATATAAGAATCTTCTGCGGCTTCAACTTGTTCTTTGCTAAACTCATCTACAAAACGTCTAGGCATTTTTATTTCAACTATCCAAACATTTGAAGTATCTTTTTTAGCAACACGTCTTGGTTTACTACCACGTACTTTAATTTCTGTATCATCAACTGTCATTATCTTCTTAGGTCTAACAAGTTGATCCTTATACATTTTGACTTCGCAGTCATTTTTTCTAAGTCTTAGGATAGCATCTGGATCAGGCATATCTTTTTCTTCGTACATTAAGCCAACTTCAATAAAGTATCTACCTAAGTTTGGTCCTGCAATAACTTCACCTTTATCCCAATTCTTATAGGCATATAGTTCTATGTTATCAAGCACTCCTTCAAATTCTAATAGCATATCCAATAGTGTATTAGTCTCTGAAATCTTCTTAATGTTATCATTGATTATTTTTGCTGTTCGCATATATCTATCCTCGTTACAACTATTTATCATTTATTGACAATATGTCCAAAGTTTTTTCAAAACTACGTTGTTAAAGGATTGCACTATTTTTACTAAATAATTTTTGAGTATGAAGTATTACACACAATCAATCAACTCGAATCAACAAACTTCCCTTAGGCAGAAAATTGGTTACGATATCGTAGCACTCCATACTTGTGAACAAAAGAACAGGAGATTACAATGTCCAGAAGAAAACGTAAAGAACGTCAATTTAAAACAAAATTTAAGGAGAACTATCATTTGCAGGTAATTAACGGTGGTCAAGTCGAGACTATAAAACGACAACAAGAAGTTAGAATAGTACCAAGGAACTTTAAACAGGATGACTTATTAGAACTTCTACAAGACACTAACAAACATATAGCATTTGCTACAGGACCCGCAGGAACGGGAAAAACCTTAATTAGTACACTATATGCAATCCAACAGTTCAAGAAAAAGAACATAGATAAAATTGTAATAACGAGACCAGCAGTCTCAGTTGACGAACAGCACGGCTTCTTGCCTGGTAGTTTAATGGAAAAGATGGCACCATGGACCCGTCCTATATTTGACATCTTTGAAGAATATTATCATCCAAAAGAAATCGAGTACTTGTTAGAAAATAACAAGATAGAAGTAGCACCATTGGCATACATGCGTGGTAGAACATTTAAAAATGCTATCATACTAGCAGATGAAATGCAGAATGCTACAAGAGAACAAATGAAAATGTTATTGACTAGGATAGGAGATAACAGTAAATTAATTGTTAATGGTGACCTACACCAACATGATAGAGGTTATGAGTCTAATGGATTGAAAGACTTCTTAGAACTTCTAGAAAAACGTAATAGTAAAATGATGGGAATAGTTAGGTTTACTGATAACGAAGTAGAAAGACATCCAGTGGTTAGTGATGTACTTAGGATTTATCAACCTGCTCTAGAAGGTTAGATAAAACAGACTTGCATAGTGGATTGAATTCGTGGTCCTCAATATCATGAAGTTCACGCATTCGATCCACAGCACTCTGTACTGCTCTTAATGGATCTGGACTATTGTTTTCAACATGTTTCCAAACGAACCCGCCCTTTTTAAATTCAGGTTCTTTCAGTAAATCATTTACTTTCGACATGCTCTCTTGCTCGTTGTAGTGTTGTTTCAAATATCCATTTAAAGTCATTAGCATCTAAGTCCACAGGGTGTGTTGTATAGTTTGCTTGAGCAATAGCAGTTTCCATAAAAATATCTTTATGCTTAGGCAAGTATTTAGAATACAAATCCCACTCATCAATATAAAATTTAAACACATTTAAAAGTTTATCCACATCTACAAATTGATATGCAGAATTGCTTTTACGCATACTTGCTTCTATTACTGCTGGAGCAAACAAGGCATTTATCTCACCATGCTTCAATCCTGTTTGTTTGCCAATACTAAAACTTATATTATGAATGTGACCTAATGCACAATCCATTGCTTTACTGCCTAAAAATCCTATGGCGGCAAAGTCCTCTCTGAACTCAGGTGTTATTTCTAATGTAGGTAAATGTTTCAATGCCATGTTTATACCGTGTATTCCTGCCCCTTCGGCTATTGGGTGTGGTATTGAACTAGCCGCACCTTCTAAACAATGTGTAAGGGCGTCTATGGCTATTATAAGGCTGGTTGTAGTAGGTAAAGTATCAGCAAGTAAACTGTCTATAATAAGTATATTGGGTCTACAGTTCTCATCATATACAGGCTTCTTGTTACCTTCTCCCCTAACAATCATTAATCCTTTGGTTATCTCTGCTCCACTATATGTTGTAGGTACAGCAATAAATGTTGGTCTAATATCTGCAAGACTATTAAACACTACACCTTTACCCAAGTCTACAATACTACCTCCGCCTACTGCAAGTACAGTATCACAGTCACTGATAACAAAATCTTTGTATGCTTCTAGTATTTGGTCGTTAGTTGGCTCAGTAAGGTCTCCATATTGTTCTCCCCACATGACTACAGGATCATATCCTGCTTTCTCTAATATTTCTTTTATGCCATGTTCTCTTGCCGCTGGTGTGCTAAGAACAAATACACTTTCTATATTGTTTTGAAATCTTAATTCTTTTATATTCTTTTCAAAGCCGCCTGGCTCTAGTATAACTTCTATGTTCTGTTCGTAAAATCTAGCCATTATACAACTCTTATTGCAAACATGTATGGGTCTGCTTCATCTGTATCTTTATTATAATTAGTATCTAAATATGTTTCTAGTTCATAGTTGTTGTCTTTTACAAACATATCTACTTGTCTTCTTATACTAGGTTTATCATAGTCAGGACCTAGTATTACTGTGCCTTCATCTGCGGCTATGTTCCATAACTCTAATGTTTTACTAATCACAGTTTCAATTGTGTTAGGTGCTTGTTGCATCTTGTATGGCAACATTGTGTAAATTAAATCGTATGGTTTGTTTTCTTTTAATGCTTCTATATCTACATCAAGAGGACTTGTTCTATGATATTCTATATCCTTATATCCTTTTAATGTCTGCTTAGTTGTTTCAAATTGTTTATTTGCTAGTGGATGTTGGTCAAACAAGTCATGCAAGTGTAAAGGATTTTCAGTTACACGTCTACACAGGTCTGCTGTCTTGCCTGTGGTATGCATAAACTCATTTAGTATTATATTCTTTTTGGTTGCTTTGACATAGTTCAACAATACACATGCTATGTCCGTGTTAGTGGGACCAGGTATATTGTTTTCAATTGCCAAACTTCTATCAAGTTTGACTTCTGGTATCAAATCCATATTAGTAAATCTTTCTTAGGTAATAGTCAAATGGTTCTACAGTTTTAATTTCTACTTTGTTTCCATCTGCGTCTTTGCCTATAAAGTGTGTATTTGTTTTTTTAGTTACGTCTGTAAGTGTAAAAACTTTTTTACTTTTACTTTGAGTAACATTACCTTCTACGTCTGTTGTTGTACTGTCAACAAACCACACAGTAAGTTCCCATTGTTCTAAAGTAACTGTTTTCCACCACTCTGTTAGCCAATCCATCATAATGCGTTCATCTCTAGTTCTACGAGTGTCGCCGCTAAATTAATTTCTGGATCTGCAACTGCAACACTCTTTGCAATGCCATTACGAATAATAACTATTGCTTGGTCTTGTTTTTGCTCTGTATCGCCCCAAAGTTGTAAGTTCCTGTACATAAACTTGTACACTTCTTCATACTCTTCTGGTCTTGCTTGACTTACAATTAAGTTCCGAGCATCTTTATATTTACCTGCTTTGAACATCTCTATTGCATTCAACATCCAATCACTTTGGCTTTGGTCTCCATCCTGTGGCTTTTGTAACACACCTTCAACTACGTTTTGTTGTGTTAGGTTGATTGCTTTACGCAAGTCAGGATATGTTGCTTGAACATAAGTGTCTAATGTTTCAATGTTCATCTCAACACCTTCATCAATACAGATAGTTGCTATCCTGGCTGTAAACTCATTTATGTCTAGTTTCTCAATATGGAAGCCTTGACATCTGCTATGCAATGCAGGAATAATACGTTGTGGGTAGTTGCATGTTAGAATGAATCTACAACTAGTGTGATATGTTTCCATAACACCACGTAAAGCCGCTTGACCGTTAGGAGTAATATAATCAGCCTCGTCTAGTAAGACATACTTCATGTCACCAAATGGCATTGTGCTACTGAAGTTTGTGATTTTATTTCTTATTGTGTCTACGTTGTTTTCATTCGATGCATTTATCTCTAATACATCCATGCTGTCTACATCTAGTTCTGCTAATAGAACTTTTGCCAATGTAGTTTTTCCAGTACCTGGTGCTCCACTAAACAATAAGTGAGGCAATGCGCCTTCATTAACCCAACCAGAAACTTGTTGCTTTTGATTGTTATCTCTGAAAACGTATGTATCTATACCGCTAGGTCTGTACTTCTCTACCCACAAATCTTTCATAACTTATATTCCACTTTGTAATATAGTTACCGATTCTGTATCATCATAACCGCCGATACTGGTAAATGCACGTCTAGTAACAGTTTTCTTGACGTTACCATTATCCATATTCTCATATGAAACTAGTTCTTGTGCGATTAATCCTTTTCTTGGTTGTTCAAAAATCATATCATTTTTGTAATCAGATACGATTCTTGCACTTTTAGTAAAGGTTCCTTTTGTTTTGAATTCTTGTGTCATTAACTTCTCCAATTTTATACTCCTATTATACAACTTCTTAAAGAGTAAGTCAAGTGATAAATATGATAAATAATAAGAAATATATCGTAGGAGATACACTTGGCAAACGAATATAATTATGGTCAGAAGGGTGTCGCAACTGATTTACAGTTTGGCAAACGTGGACCAAGACTAGTAGCAAATCTTTCAACAAACGCCTTACAAGTTACAAATGCAGACGGATCAACGTTAAACAATGTAAGAATAGCGAATGCTGTTGTTAGTACTGATGCTGTGACTAAAGCACAGTTAGATGCCAGTGTAGCCAACGTTTCTACCAATGCTTACAATATAACACTAGGTTCTGGTGGTGATGGCGACTTCAGTAGTCCAGGTAGTGTTACTTCATTAGATGCAAATACATCTGTTGCAGAAGCAATCGATAGATTAAATGAAGTTACAGAAAATATTAGAAACAACACTTATGTTAAAAGTGTTGACGCAACAACAAGTGCAAGTTCAGGTGGTAATCCGTTATCAGTAACACTAACTATTTCAGCAGTAGGTAACCCAAATAGATATACAATTGATTGGGGAGATGGAGATACTGATACAGGAACTTCAGATAGTACACCAAGTCATACATATACTGACAATACAAATTCACCGTTTGATGTTGTGATTACAGGATTCAACAATAACGGTTCAGGTGAAGGTTCAACTGCAAGTATTACAAAAACAAATTTTATAACATTATATACTGCAACTCCTGTAGCAGGTTTTGAATTATATACTGCAAGTTCAGGAGGTAGTGCATTAACAGGTAACAGTAGAGAAATTAATGCTGGTGAAACAATTTATTTAGAAAACACAACAACTAATTCTAGTACAGCAACTTGTACATATGAAGTCAATTGGGGAGATGGTTCAGCAAATAGTTCAGTGGCAAGTGGTGCCGCAGGTGATGTTGGACAAGGAAGATTAAGTCATACATATTCAAATGACAGTAGTAATTCAACATATACAATTACAATTCAACAAACTGCTCACAGTACTGCTGACCCAGGAGAAGTAGGTAGTACTGCTACAGATATATTAAAAGTTTATGATGGTTCTATTAGTGCTCCAAGTGGATTAAGCAGTAAAACAATTACATTTGGTGAAAGCAGTAGTGGATCTAACCCAAGAGCCGCACACGGATTTACAGATAACAGTTCAGAAGATACTGTAAGTGCAGGTTCAAGTGTAACAAGAATAACAAACAGTAGTGCAGGTGCTACTACAGAAACAAGTACATTAAGTAGTTTTGCATATAATGGAGATGCAGGAACATTAACAGCATTTATAGATGCCGCTGATGCAGGTGCTATTACATTTGATAGTTCAGACAATTCAGGTAGTAGTGGTAACTTAACAATAACAGAGGAAAGCGATTATCAGTTTTTAAGTACAGCAGGTGGTAGTACATCATTTAGTAGTTCAATATATAGTCCAGGACTATATCAAGGATTCAAAGCAAAAGTTAGTGCAAATACAGTAGCACTAGCAAAAGGTAGCCACAGTATGAAATTAGTTCATAGTGCAACTGGTAACACTAATATTATTTCATTCTTAAAAGATGACTTAACATCAACTGCCACTGTAACAATGTCCAATGCTTCATTATCACAATCAAGTGCAGGTACATTAAGATATGTATCTGGTGTTCCTTACTACACCAACGATGCTTCACTAACACTTTCAGGTGTTGAAGTATATGATTGGATTGGACAAGCATATACAAATACTACACAAGTTCTTACTGTAGCAAATGGTACTAATCAAGAAGGCACAACTGGTAGCACAATAGGAACACAATACTATACTTACGCACAAATAGATGGTGCATCAACATTCTTAAACAGTGGTGTACCAGTAGCAGACACAGGTAAGGATAGTGGTAATGCATACACGTTAGGTTCGCTTACAGTAAATGTAAATGGCGGTGGACGTGGAGTAGAACAATTAAAATCAAGAATTATAAACGTTAATGGTAACAGTCCTTATGCAGAACTTTCAGGCAAATACATACAAGCATGGAATGGTAACTCAGGCATTAACGAACAATCAATTAGTGTGTCAGACAGTTTAGGTGCTACACACGATGACGATGGACTAAGAATTACAGGCTTTAGTTCAAGTGCAGACACACCAGCATTTGATAGTAGTGTAAATAACTATACAGCAAATGTTTGGAGTGGTGCTGTAACCGTAGCCGGTACTGCTGAAGCAGTGAATAGATTCGGTGAACTTGAACATTTTACAACTGATTTAAGTGGTACAGCATACTTACCAACAGGACCAGATTTAAACACAGGCAGAAGTGGAGCACAATACTTTACTTTTGCATTTAGAAGAA
>MDTG01125733.1_pt1 | contig 16405 bp, 13 predicted proteins | sample 811421 | NCBI WGS metagenome assembly MDTG01 (sample SAMN05326645, study PRJNA326480) | marine metagenome | isolation source: seawater | place: Pacific Ocean: South East | collected 2011
AAGAAGAAGAAGAAGGAGAACAACAACAACAACAACAACGACAAGAAGAAGAAGAAGAAGAAGAAGAAGAAGAAGAAAGAGGGCAACAACAGCAGGCGCAGCAACAACAACAACAACAAGAAAGAGGGCAACAACAGCGAGAGAAAGAGTTGGAGACTCCCAAAGCGGTATTCGAAGCAGATAAAAGTGAGCAGCCGCACGCTTCAACACATATAGATGCTGTTGGAGAGAGAGAGACCGCATATCCGGATCATCAAGGGCAAAACGAATTTGATGACCTCGCGCAATCTTCAACTATAGTTGATAGTTTATTTGGTGGTCTCAAAGCGTTAAAAAGCGCTGCATCCAAAACTGTGACTACTGTCAAAACACACGAATTTACTCGCCAAATGACGAGTGATATACGAGAACTCTCTAGACACATCGCTGGAGACGATGTCGCATCATCATCAAAAACAAAAGGAACAACAACAACAACGCATGGCGAAAATGTGCAAAATCAACAACAAGGCCGTACTAGGCAAAGTACGAGAGATGAAGTCGATGCGTTAGAGATTACAGAAAAACTCGCTTCAAAAACCTGGCATGCGATTGGTGATTTCACAACCAAAGGTAAAAAATTGGCAAACGACGTTGAAGGGTCGATTAGAGAAAAAGGGGTGGGAGCGACTGCTGAGAAATACGGTAAGAACGCCTTATTTGGTATAGAAAAAGTTCTATCTAACGCTACGAAAGTAATCACTGCGGGGATTGAAGATGGAACAAACGGAACTAGTCGCTTAGCTGAAAATCTTCAAGAGTATGGCGTGTTTGAGTATTTAGATTCAATCGATATGAATACAAAAGAGGCTGAAGAATCGTTTAAAGCTCTTGATTCCGAGGCGGCTAATTTTATGGCAAAGGCATGTGCGGATATCTTATCCCCCCACGTTAGCGACGAAATCGGGTCGCCTTTGAAAATAAATACGAATCAGGAGTTTGAGGAGATGGATATACATCTTCACGAAGCTGAAACGTCTCCCGTAAAAAAGTCTGGAAAGATTCACGCCAAAAAAATAATAGATTTGGTTCAACGCATAAGGATGCTTTTGAAAGAGGTGATGGAAAAGCCGGAACAAAATCCAACGAAGAAAGCGTTGAGTTTAATAGAAATAGCTGAAAGCGAGCTCGAAAGTACGCGCGAGAGCATTATTGTTGGTTTTACAGAGTTGACGATTTTAGCTTGCCAAAAATTCGAAAAGGTGAGCGAAGAATTGCATCCAAAGAATAAAATGGATGTGTCGGTTTGTGGATCTACGGTCGAGTCCCGTGCAAAATATGTAGAAACAGAAATTGGAAGGATTGAAAACGAAATGCGTTCGTTTCGAAACGTAGTGGCGAATGAAGTCGAAGCATTGAACACCATTTCTGTCGAACAAGTTGGTGAGGTCAATATCAGTAATATCCCTACAGTATCAGAGGTAGTGTCCTCATTTATTGAAAATGTCGATGATGATTTACTAGAATGCTTCAATATCTTCGAGGATGCTAAAGGGATGATAATACCATCTATTGTAGTCAGCTGTTTGTAATCAGGGGATGAGATCAGGATACAGGATCAAATCGAAAGGATGTTTTCTCTTCCCACTTCTATTTCGCCTCGCGATGCATCATCGAGTTTGACGACGGCTTTACTCCCATTGTCTAGGACGCGAACTATAGTCCCCCACGTACCGTTTAGTGACGCTTGTGCGCCGGTTAAACCAGTCATTGCGCAGCGTTTACCATTCAACTGTGGTGACCTTCGTTCTCCTCCTCTTCCTCCTCCTCCTCTTCTGTCTCTGAATATATTGAAACCAAAAATATACTTCAGCATGTTGATAACTTTCGTCGGCCGCAACATGAGCATGCCTGCTAAGATGCCACTGCTGTGTACAATTAAATTCAAGTTACTTGGATTCATGAGATATAGTAAACCGACTTCCGTCAAGGCCAATCGACGCGCTGGAACTTGTAAACCGAAAAACGAATAGTTGCCTCTTGGATTTTGACCTAATACTATCGTTTGTAACGCGAATAAGACACCCGCACACCCATATGTCGCGTTATAATATATATCTCTATCGAAGAGTCCGCTGTGGAACAACCCGCTCGCTATTATTGCTGCAAATCCATGCGTCAAAATGGACAAAGCGCAAAACAAAAGAACAAATTTTTCCGCCTTCCCTCCAAACCTGTTTTCGAGAACAATCCCTTTCGTAAGTAACGAACTCATATTGTAACCTAAGTGTATCTCGTCGCCGTGCACGAAGGAGGAAAACAACGTTCTTTGCACTTGAAAATCTCCCATTATCTTCGCGGGAGAAAAACAGGCGTTGGAGATGTCACCGATAATATCGTTAATTATCGGGAACACATCGAAATAATAGGAAGCCATGACCGCCATTATTATGAGAGTTCCGTTTGGTTTGTTCGGGACCGCTTGGTACTGTTGATACATTCTATACAAGTAGTAATAAAAGAATGGGTTTATACCTCCGCCCCTACCTCTCCTCCCGTAACCACGGCTGCCGTAATAGCCTCCAGTGCGCATTTTCCCCTACTCGTAAACAAATAGGATTTTTTGTAACGAACAGCCCGAGATTCTCCCTTGTTTTTTCTTCTTCTTTTCTCTTCTTCACAACTTTTAGCCTTTCAGGTGTACAGTCCTCTTCTTCGCACCACGCGCTTCAATTTTCTTTTTCAGACACTGGACTAAAAGCAGAGTCCCTTCTGTGTATTCGATACTCCTCAGTCCATGCATAAATAATAGCGTTTGATTTCTCACAAGTCAATGGACGAGGAAAACGCGTTGCGTTTGGACATCCAGAATTTTCTCATCGTGACGGCGAAGTCTTTTTTACCTAATGCACTCGTTGATGAAGTCTTTCAGTTGGCAAGGAATGTCGTCACGAAAACGACGAGAAAAGGCTCCGCTGATTTCACGTGTAAAGCTTTCGTATCTCTTTTTGCTACGTTGAAAAGGATCGCCACGACGGAAAGAGAAGGAGAAGAAAAAGAAGAAGAAGAAGAAGAAGACGAGAGCGCTATCCGAGAAGCTCTGTTGAAATCGTGGAAAGCATCGAAAAATGAAATTAGCACTACTACCACTACTGCTACTACTACTATTACTACAATTACGACCGGTAATGATGATGATGATGAAAGTAAAGAAGACGAAAGAAATGCGAAAGAGAAAACAGATGTGCTGGGAGAAAACTATCACTTATGTTATCGTCGCAAAGCTGATGAGTCAGACGGTAAAAACATAACGCTCGTGTTGTATCGGGTAACGTCGTACGGTTTAATACAGAGAAGTGAATATGCCGATAGCATCGCTTTGTGCGAAGCGGTTTATGAAAACATGGACGCTTCGCAAATACACAAGATTGGTATCGCTGATATCAGAACGTGTCCTAAAGGCGGAACAATGCGAATACTGACGAAGAAACGATTGGCAGAGCACGCGAAAATGGGAGAGTTGATGTGCTCGATGTGTGGACGATTTTTTGAAGCTTCAAAGGGTCTCGTGACCCACACGCAAAGTGTCCATAAACATTCGTACGAAGAAAGCAAGAACTTACAACAGACGTCGAGAAACTCACTCATAGATTTGACGAACATAGACGCGTTACAACGAGAATATTTACTGAGTCGATTCACCGAGGTGCTCGACCAAGAGGAAGCAAAAAAGAAAGCGGATCCAGAATTACATCCATTGCTTGAGATTTGCAAAACAAATAACGTCGAGAATGCGAGACAGTTTTTACGAGAGAACCCAGATCTTGATATAAATACTGTTTGTGATCAGCACGGCTCGAATTGCTTGCACTGGAGCGCTGGCTCGGATGCGTTAGAATTGTGTAAGTTTCTTTGTGACCAAGTTGGTATGGACCCGGGGTTTGCCGAGCGCAAGAAAGGTAGAGCAGCAATTCATTGGGCAAGTAGAAATGGGTGCTTAAAAGTGATAGAGTGGCTAATTGAAGAAAAAAACGTAGACAAAGATTGCGAGATGGCTGACGGTACGACACCATTCATGCGAGCAGCGTGGATGGGACATCTGGAATTGTGCGAGTATTTGGTCAAAGTCGCAAAGTGCGATATTCATCGAGAAAACAAGTATCGATGCAACGCCGTACACTGGGCTGCACAAAGCGGCGATGTGAAGATGCTCAAATATCTTCGTGCTTTGGGTCTCGATGTTACGTCGGCAAATGTCAATGGTCATACGATTCTCCATAAATGTGCCACGAAAGGCTTCTACGACGCTTGCGTGTATTTAGTCGAGGAGGTAGATTTGCCACTACTTCGAGATAAAGATGGTTTTGGTCCAGAAGACATGGCGAAAATGGAAGGACACAAAGAGCTCGCAAACTGGTTGAAAAATAGAAGAATTTGAATAGAATAGAATAGAATAGAATAGTACCATACCCTGGTATTTGAAATAGTACCGTAGATCACTGGGTGCAGCAAAGCGTCACGAAAACATCGACGAGAGGCAAAGTTCTGCGCGTTCCAACTGTTATTAATAAAGTTCGTGTGCTACGCTAATATTACGTTTTCCGCCGGTTCTGACGGAGATTCGACGATGGGGGCGTGTGGTACACGTACGGTACATCCGGTTCTTCACCTTCTTTCGATCGCAAGCACTCCGTAAATGTGCTCCAAACCTTTGGTACTGTCAAAAATACATTCCCTCCAGCATACAGAGAACAAATGACATCTTCCAATCTATCGTTGCAACGGTGTGGTTTTGCGCGCTTATCGGTATCATAAAGCAACTGACCTTGATGTTTACGATATAAACCGTCTTTTTCATCGTGTGGGAACGGGTGTTGGGAGGACGTAGACGACTGTTTGTCTTCACCTGAATAGTTGTCGTTCGTTCTTGTTGAATTCCGGCTGTTTTTCCAAAATCCCATACTTTTGCTCGACAACTTCCCCACCCCGCTTAATCTTCCACCTCGCGGCTTCTTCTTTTCGACATCGTAAAGTTTGAACTCAAACAAGAGAGGAGATGACCGAAAAAGCTCCCGGGGCGTCTTTCGGGAAAACCATGCTTGGGAAAATGTAGATTTGAGAACATTTTCTTTTTCGTTGTTGACTGTTTTTTTCAATCTTTCCTCACTCCAACAACGCACAGATATGAATCAACGTCGTCGTCCTTCTTCTGCCTCTGCTTTTCAGTCGCAAGGCATGAATTCAGATGCACTCGTTCGTACGCAGCAACAGAGACAACAAAGGCAATCGGCTTCATTCATCACTTTAATAAAAAACTGGAAGCCACGCACGACACCAAAGTTGACATTCTCTTTGGGTTTGTATGTCGTCGGTATATTCTTGGCATTCTTTGCTCGCCCGTTTCCAGTGACGCAGGAACAGTTTGAGGAATACGAAAAAAAACTTCGACTGATTGATAGCCCGGAAGGTGGATTAGGTGAAGCTCGTTTGAACGCCGAAGACGCGTATCGTTCGACACGCACTGAATTGTACGAAACTAAGCGATTTGGTTGGCGTTTACGCGGTGGAAGCGAGAAATCCAAAGTATTAGAGCTGCAGAGAAAAGAGAAGGAACAATGGCGAGCTTTGAAGGCGTTGAACAAAGAGCGCGAGAGAAAGCTGCGAGACGCCAGAAGTGTATTAGGTATTTGGAGCGAAGAAGGTGTGCGAGAGACCAAGAAAAAATTCTGGGAAAAATATGAGGGCGGTAAAGTTTTTGCTACGCAACAAACTTTTTACGATGCGTTCAACGCTTTACTATATGGAAGGTCAGACGATAATGAGCTGGAGTTTATGATTAGATGGACGTTTACTATTCTCGTAAATTTTACGGTGGGTATGTTTGGAGCTATTATTGGTTTCACATTTTCGCTGCCTTCTATGATTTATGGATTCGGCGCTTCCTCCTTCTCCTTCATATCTTTTTTCATCCTAGCTGTCATTTCTGCTATTTCCGTGGTGTTGACGTTGTTAGGTGTTCTTTACGGCGGTGCTATCGGTGGTATCGTTGGTGCTGTGAATGTCGCGACGAATAATGCTTTGCGCTTGGAGGAGAAAAAGAGGGAAGAGATAAAACGTTTGCAACAAAGACAACAAGGAAGGCAACAGGGATCGAACGGTAGCGAGAACTTTAGCAACTTTGAATATGATAATCGGGATCACATGGATTAACATGACATGTACCGGTTAAACATTTGATTTATTTGCTTGTTATATTACTGCAAGATTACGCACGATTCGTAGGTCGGAACCATGTATTTTATATTAATCAGTGCATCTTGGCCACCAACGCGCTCCAAAACGCGTAAAGTCTCTTTTACGAGAACGCGCAAAGTTTTTGCCGAGCGTCCTTTTCCAATCAATTCCTTCCCATCGCGTTTGGAACCATCGCTCAGTACGTTTAATGTAACTTTCAAAGGGTCACAGTTTCTAAAGACGTTTAAAATCGGAAGTAATTGTCGATAATATGGAACGAGCATTGGTCCAATCGATTTTTCACACGTCGCCAAGTGACGCAATAGATCCATCGCAACGGCAACGATTGGGGCATCTCGCGTTTTCAACGCATTTTGAAGTGGAAGAATGAGTTGTGGCAAAACGTTCGCAACTTTTTCCGGGCAAACGGCTAACAATTGTTTTGCACCTTGCACGGAAAGCAATCTGTATGGATGGTCGATTTCACGAATACCATCGAAGAACAAAGGAAGGTATCTGTGATAATCCAATTTTGCTGGATCAACTCGCCACGTGACCGCGTTAGAACCACCTCCGTGGGCTACAGCGATTGGAATTTCACCTAAATCATAGAACTCGCGAAAAATCGTGTTTCGCGGATTATGTCGCGGTTGTAAAGAAAATGGAAGCGTCGATGGGAACAGAGGATTTTTATTTTTAGTAACGGTTTCGTTTCTTTTTCTACTCGTATTTTTTGCATTCACCTTTGCGTGCGTATGATTGTGAGAATCGGGAGTAATGCATTCCTGAAACGGCGACACTTCGACGACAGCCATTAACGACGATTTGTTTCGCGCGGGAGTGTAAAGATACGGATTACGAGCAGGAAGCGCGCGCAAAAAGAGTGTGGCGACGTTTTCTATTTTTACCTATTTTTGGTCATTTTCACCTTATTTCGTCATTTCGCCTATTTTTCACCCCTACCTCCTTTTGGTACATTGTACCTACGTAAAAAACATTCACCATCTTCAATTCCACAGAAAAAATCTAAAGCACACCACCAACCTTACCACAGAACTTCCTCTCTCACTCTCTCTGTCCCATCATCGAGTAACATTTTCAAATGCCACTTTCGTCTCCATCAAAGAAGCTCGAGAGTCCCAGCTCTTCGCGAGACAAATATACCGATACGCGAAGTCTTGTGGAGAAAATTGTAAATCTCATCGCTCTTTTGATTGCATTTCCGGTTCTGGCGTTTTCTTATCCACTCTCTTTGCTCACGCGAGGGACGTTCCACGGCGTTTGGAACTTTTCCAAGGAGATTCGACCATCGATTACGCAAATATGGGCCGATTTCATGACTTCAAATGTCATGAATGTCCGATTCAAAATCGTTTCGCAGAAACAACTTTACAGAGACGGCAAGTGCGTTTATCTGTGCAACCACCGCGCGTGGGCGGACTTCTTCATCGACATGTCCTTATGCGAAGGACGGTCGTTTACTTTATCGAGAATGCTCGTGATGTACGTGTTCCCTATTTTCATGTTGCCAGCCGTCTTTGCTGGCGCTGTGTTTCCATTTCGAAGGGACAAAGGTGGCGGTTATGAAGAACTGAACAATAGCATAGACAAGCACTGGTCGAGGTTCGAACAGTATTTCCCGGGTTTCTTGTGCTACCCAGAAGGGACGAGAAATATTAAACCGCATAGTTTACCGCTAAAACGTGGCATGTTGAGATATGCGCACTCTAGGAAACTTCCCGTTCAAATCATCATTTGTGCGGGAAAAGAGAAAGTGTTGTCACAAAAACGCTTCGCCGCGGAGCGAAGCCACGTGTTACCAGTCGCGTATTCTTCTGTAATCCATAGCGATAGTTACCCGGTATTCGAGGATTTTGCCGAAGCCATCAGACACTCGTGGGCAGATGAGTGGGCGAGTGCGTACAATCATGAGAGCAAGATGGAAAAGCTCAAAGATTTCGAGCCAAGCGAAAGGACGATTCGATACGAAAGATGGGTCGATGTCTTCACCGTCGGGACAGTTATTTCCTTCTTTGTCTTTTGCGCGCTAGTTGCTCACGCTTTACAGATAATCTTTCCAAAAATTATAGAGTTAGGACATGCGTGAAACGTATTGGCGTGGCACTGTACATATAAGTCGTATGTTAAAGTATAGTAAAAAGAAATTGACTCAAAACATTGCTAAGTTTAGCACTAAACGCACTTCTCTCGCGCAGACGAGTTTTATCTCATTCCTTTACCTCGTAACTTTACACCTAAAACTCTCTCCAACTTTGCGAGAATCTGTTGGTTTGGTATTGCTTTACCAGATTCGTACTCTTGAACGACTTGAGGACGTTCGTTAATTTGTTGCGCAAGCTGCGCCTGTGTTAACTTTTTCGCTAAACGACCTTGCATTATGGCCTTTTTCACTTCTGTTTTGACTGTCTTGTGCGTGAGTTCTTCGGTCTCGTTCTCGAGCTTCGACGCGTTACGCCCTGGACCAGCTTTATTTACGTTCGAAACGTCTTTTCTCACCGCTGTGACGTTCAATCCTTGTTTCAATGCCTGTCGAGTTGTTTAAAGTAAAGAAAAGTAAAGAAAGGCGTAAGGCAACGTCGTCGTCGTCGTCGTCGTCAGCAACCCCACATTTTGGGGCGTTATAAAAAAAGAGAAGTCGCGACAAAAATAAAAGCATACGAAAAGGCGCACATTTGCTACTGCTCTTTGATCCTTGAGCGTTCCACCGCCGGTTCCGCTCCCTGACGGTCGTTTCTTGGTCAACACAACCTCTTTAAAGTCTTGATGATCCATCTTTTATCGTTGTGTTTGAGTGTTGCGCGTGAGTTTTAATGAGGCATTTTCGTTTTGGTTTTGGTTTTTTTGAGAAAGAACTCGATGCTCGAATCGAATGAATTTTTGAAGAAGGAAGAAAAAAAGAGAGAAGAACAAATTTCAAAATTCGAGTCACACAAAGTCATCACGCGCTGGGCGAGCGCGCTTTGAGAAGATATCGACAGATAAAGACGAACAAGGAGGGAAACAAATGCACGCGTACTCATTAAAGTGAATCGTTCAAAAATCTACAATCGCTGCTGTTGTAATGTTTGGATCGTTAGACGAAGCAGCGGAGCTCATCGCAGCGTCGAGACAAGAAAGTTTAGAGCAACAACAAATTGGAAACGCGGCGCAAGAAGAAGGTGCTGCTGACGATAAAAATGAAACGAGGAAGATGCACATTGAAGAAGGTATCATAAAGCGCAAGAAAAGAGGTCCGTATAAGAAAAAGACGAAGCACGAGAAGGAGAACGACGACTTCGAGACGAAGAAGATTGCCAAAAATACAGGAACAAAGGAGAAAAAAACTTTAGAGAAGACAAGAGAGCGACGAAAACGCAAGATCGCATCAATCGATTTAAAGCTGGAACGAATGCAGAAAAGGAAGTTAGTGGAACCAAAGAAAGTAATGACTGCATACAAAGCGTTTTCAGACAACAACACAAAGGCTAAACTATGCAGGAGTGAAAATTCACATCTGACGAATGCGGAAAAATATGCAAATTTGCGAGAGCTTTGGAACACTGCATCTGAAGAGGAGAAGGCAGAGGCCGAGACACACGTGAATAAGGATAAATTGAGATATCAGCGAGAAGTGCAAACATTTTCATATAAGAAAACATTCATTGAAATCGCCGCCGCTCTTCTCCGAGGTGAGCTCGTTACTACGGAAACGCCAAAGCCGCGAAAACCGTATTTTTTGTTTGAATGTTCAGAGCGTGCGAATTCAGACACAATAAAACATTCGAAGGATCTCTCTAAATATTGGAAGTCAATGACGCAAGATGAGCAAAAGTCATTTAACGATGATTACGAAATTCAGCAACAATTGTATAAAAGTCTGCAGCCGATTTTCCAGGAGAAGATGAAGCTTTTAAGTGAAGAAGAGAAAGACGCTTTAGAAGAAAAAGGAAAGGGAGTGAAAGAAGTGAATCAACGCGTAGGAATAGAAACGGAAGAAACGAAAACAGAATTGAATGAACGGGCTAATGCAGAACTGCATGCGCGTTTCGAGAGAGCTCGAGGATTGGAATTTTTACGCGACGTCAAATATTTACTCCCTCCCTTGGGATATGTGGGGAGCGATGAGAAGAAGAAGCAAAAAGTTAATGGAAGAAAATTTAAAGATACAATGGAAAAGGAAACTGGAATTATCAATCTTGATCGAATGAAAATAGTACCCAAGACGCGAAGCGAATTTGGTTATGACATTTTGAAGAAGAAGATTGATAATTTAAGCGAAGCACCTGCCATACAAACCCTATCGAGCAAATGTCACCTCGATGCCTCAAGTTTGGCAAAAATACTAGGAAGTCATGGCAGCGTCGTTGATTTCGATAAGTTCAAAGCATTCGTCGAGAAAGGTGGGAATGATGTAGAATTAGTTGCAGCGTTTAGGAAATACGTCATGTATAATCCACCAGATTGGGCTTCCTTTAAAAAGGAACTAAAGTTGTAATAATACACGCGCAAACAGTAAATGGGAAATAAATACGCGCAAACAAGCTTTTTACGTGTAATAATTTTCTCAAAATGGCTTCGCGCTAATAATCTTCCATCCTCCTCCGTATTCCGTGTTATCACCCTCGCCTCCTTTTGTCGATGTCTTTTCCTCACCAATACCTTTCGTTGCTAATGATACCAAATGCTTTTCCAAGTCGAGTTTAAGCCTTTCGACGGACACTCTAGGGGTTGGTCGTTTTACTTTATTTTGCGCATCATCGGCATCACTACGCTTACCAATAAATAAGACTGGTATTTCACCCGCGTGCGCATATGCCCATTCTTTGTTCAAGGACACGTCTCTGATTTCCAGCGCATAGTCGCACAAGTCTGGAGAGATGCGACATTTTTTACTATTATCAAAATCTTCTGTTATTGTTGTTCTTCCTGCCGTGCTCGCTTCTCGTTGTGCTAATTCTAAAACTTCTTTCAACTTTTTTTCTAAACCTTCGCATAAGCAGCAACCCGGCTTTGTGTACAAAATCAAGACGTTGTCGCTCTCTGGTACCTCTTTTGAAGAGGATGGCGAAGAAGATGAAGGTGTCGATGCCATTAATCTGTGTCTATCGGGTTTCCTTTTTCTCCTTTTTCTTCTTTTCTCATTAGGTGAAGAAGTATAATCCCTTCGTGCAGCGTTCGGTTGTATTCTCATTTGGAAATGATTTCGGTTGTAGGATTCTATGGACACAGTCAAACTTCTTGTAACAGCAGAAGTTGATGCGGGATGTGCCATCAAAACCATCTTCGATGATGATCCAAAGTCTTTTCTTTTTTGACGAAGATTTCGGGCAGACTTAAAAACAAAACACACCCACATCCCTAAATAACTAATAGCGTCAGAAATAATCAAATCAAACACTCAAGAACTGCTATTAGTATTGTCACAAAAAACATCTTCCGTTCGGCAGGATGAAACCAATCTTGCCTATTGCCGCGGCAATTGCGTTCACGGCTACTTTTCTGCGAACCACGTCGAAAGGAAAATCATCGGCGAGGAAAATCGTCAGTCGAGCATCGGGAAGAGGAGTAGGAGGAGAAGGGACAAAGCAGAAGAAAACGACGACTATTCCAAAGCCTTCGTGTAAGAAGATCAATCATGACGTTTCATTCGGGGTCGTCCCTGGCGAGAACAGAGGTGAAAATGCCATGGATCCAGCTATCAAGATCAACGATGACCTTTTCTGGTTGCGCGACGACGAGAGAAAGAACGAAGAGATTCTCGCGTACTTGAAACTGGAAAATAACTACACCGAGGCTCACACGAAACATGCCAAAAAGTTGGAGACAGAACTTTACAACGAAATCGTCAAGGCGATCGAGGAAACCGATGTCGACGTGAAATTTCAATGGGGGAATACCTTTGAATATTACGTTCGCACGGTGAAAGGAAAATCCTACCCGATTGTCTGTCGACAAGAAAGAACGAATATCACCAAAGGCGGTGAAACTGTCGTATTGGATGTCAATGAAATTGCAAAACAAATGTCCTATTGCTCAATCGGTGGCTTCAACATGTCGGAAAGCCACGATTTATTGGCGTACGGCGTAGATGAAACTGGATACGAAACGTACAGAATTAAGGTGAGGAATGTTAAAACTGGGGAGGAGATGCCGGTTGACGTGCTCGAAGGCACGACCGGTTCGGTTTCTTGGAACGGCGATAATCAATTATTTTATGCGACTATGGACGATGCACACAGGCCTAATAAAGTATGGAGACATAACATCGGCACTCCGCAATCCGAAGATGAGTGTTTACTTTCAGAAGACGACGAGTTATACAACATTGGTTTTGGTAAAAGTGACAATGGAAACTTTCTCATTCTCGAAAGCGAATCCACGGAAACCAACGAGATTTGGCTCGTTGATTTGAAAAAGTCGCGGAGCGAGAAACCAGAGCTCGTTGAGAAAAGGCGCGATAAGCATAGATATTACGTCGAACCGAGCAGAAACAACAAGCAACTGTACGTGTTGACGAATCGACTCGGTGAAAGGATCAACTTTGAATTGAAAGTGACGAGTCTAGAAAGACCCGGTATGGAGAACTGGATAGATTTAAAAGGCAAAGGTTTCCCATGGAGCGAGAAGCGAACTTTAGAAAGCATAATGACGTTTAAAAATCACATAGTTATCGATGGCAGAGAAGATGGTTTTACGCAGGTTTGGATATTACGACTTGATGACATGAATAACAATGACGATAGCATTTCAGACTGGTATCGATCTGACTGGCCAGCCGCGAGCGTTGTTTCTCCTTCCCGTGCATCCGCCTCTCTCTCATGCGTAAGCGCGAACAAAGTTTACGATACGAATAAAATTTTGCTCTCGTATTCGTCGTTGGTGAATCCACGAACTGTATATGAATTCGATATGGAAACGCAGAATAAAACTATCAAAAAAATAACCGCCTGTAAAGGGTTCGTACAAAAGAATTACGAGACGATACAAATCCAAGTCACGAGCAGAGACGGCCAAACGAAAATCCCAGTGTCGATTGCGTACAAGAAAGGAAAAAGGCAAAGGCAAGGTCCGCTTCTTTTAGAAGGATATGGTTCGTATGGTATTTCGAACGATCCGGCATTTGACCGCTCTGTAGTTCCGCTGCTCGACCGCGGCGTCACTATTGCAATCGCGCACATCCGCGGAGGTGGGGAACTCGGTAGAAGTTGGTATGAAGATGAAGGCAAGTATTTAAATAAGATGAATACCTTCTATGACTTTATCGATTGCGGCGAGTATTTATGCGCGAGTGGTTGGACTTCTCCTGAAACACTCGCGATCTCTGGTCGATCTGCCGGTGGTTTACTCATGGGCGCAGTCACGAACATGGCACCTGATTTATTCAAGTGCGTCGTTGCGGGCGTGCCTTTCGTCGACCTTATGGTGAGTATGTGCGATCCGTCGATACCTCTTACAACGGGCGAATGGCTTGAGTGGGGGAATCCAAATTGCTCCAAATTTTACGAGTACATGAAAAACTACTGTCCGATGCAAAATATTCGAAAGTCTAGGAAGCCTGATATACTCATAACCGCTGGTTTACACGACCCTCGCGTCGCGTATTGGGAAAGTGCAAAATACGCCGTGCGCATGCGCGAGTCGTGTGAAAACGAAGAGGCGAGAATTTTACTGAAAACGGATTTGAGCGCCGGTCACTTCAGTGCGACCGATCGATATCGCAAATTCAAAGAAGTCGCGTTTGAATACGCGTTTGTTTTAGATTGCATTTGTCTATAATAAATATATTACACTCATCTATTCATTTGCATGCATGATTCGATTATTGCCGTCTGCCATTCGCGTGATGATCTTCCGTTACCTTTTCGAGGGAGCTCTAAATCAATAGTTAACAAACGTTCTGCACGGATTTTTTCACGGGCTGCGGCGTTCTGTGCGTCGCTCTTCGACAATTTAACGGTCTTGCTGTTGTTCTTTTGTATTTGTTCGTGTTCCGTCTGTTCTCGGAGTATGATTGAAAAACATCGCTTTGGATTTAATCCGTGCGTCGCTCTTTCGGCTTTCATTCTCCCTTCATTCCCGATTGTCATTTTCTCTAGATTTTGCCCGATTGTAAAGTTGGAGAAGCCAGTTTGTACGTCAGCAATATCTTTGGCTAATAAAGTCTGTCGTCGTTGCGAAAAGAACCAATACTTTGAAGAAGGTGAAGTCCAATTCAGAGTATTATTCGTCGTGTTGTAATAAAAGCGATATCGCTCCCTTCTTCTCAACCCAAGTTTCCTATATTTCGTGTGCGAAATGAATACTGCGCCCTCGAGAATAGCTCGACGTAACTCGGAGCTTCGACGCTCACGCCACAACTCAACTTCTTCCCTCGTGCCTTCTAATTCTTGTTTGAGATCTGAAATTTTATCGTTGAATCGATCGCGTTCCTCCTTCAACATGCGCTGTAATTTTGCCGTGTGAAGCAAATGCGAAGTCGACGAAGCAACCGAGGGAGAATTCGTGGATGAAAACGCTTTAAACGTCGCCGAAGTCGGGGTCGAGGCATTCAATTCCGATTCTGTCGCGCGAAAAAGTCTTCTCGAAGGCGAATTCGTTTTGCCACTCGTCGATATAAGAGGCGACGTTTCCTCCTCATAATCGCCATCGAGTACTACCGTCTTTTCTACATCATCAAACGCGTCTTCATCCAAGTCACTCTCTATATCAAAAGAATCGTGTTGCGTCGGTTGCTCCATTATATTTGCATCGACAACTTCCCACTCTATCGTTAACTGAGCTTTTTTCTGTTTTCGCGAAGATATCGCTCCGTGCACGTCTAAATCTATATGTACGCGTTCCATGCCAGCTTCGCGGTCACATTTTTTCCCATTCACAACTTTCGAGCGATTGATTTTAAATATCGCTTCTCCGAGTTTAACAATCGATCCAACTATTGTTCGGTCGAGTATTTTGACGCAAACTTCTCCGCAATCTATCCTTTTAATTTGAGCGCTATCTTCATTATCATTATCATTATCATCAAATGGGGGCAAATCGAACTCATGTCTCGAACCCCATTCAATTCGTTTAGACCATGGTCTTGTTGCCGTTCGCGACTTTTGACCACGATACGAGATAGAAGCGTACGGGTACCCAAAGCTGATATTTCTGTTTACGAGATTCGTGCACTTCATAACTCTGATGACGACTATCCCGTTTGAATTTTCGAGTTGTGCCTTTTTTGCAATTTTCATATACGTGTGCTCTACATCTACGTACAATCGTCTCGGCTCGACAAAATCTTTCTGTATCGCGTTTTGAATGAACGAAATGACCCAATCGTGTAAACCAGGGATATCTGAAACCGGCAAACCCATGGGCGAGACGGAAACGTCCACGGTAGGTGTGTCTCTGAAAGAAACATCGACGCCAGAAACACCCGGTTCTCTCGATACAAGACGCATTCCCATGATGATTTTACCGTGAACCGACAAATTGGTAATGTGAACTGGAACGTTCAGACTTTTCAAGTACATCCCAGGCTTTATTTGTGCTTGTATTCTCGCATGCGACGCGTTCGTATCCCAATCAAAATCGCACTCAAACTGCACGTAGTCTGCTTTAGGGTTATACCTCGCAACGTACAAGTTAACATTCGGTGGCGTCGTTCCCAAAGAGAAATCTTCTAAAACGACGTCGCCGACGAACGAATTCACGGTATCTAATTTCTTTAGAATATCAACCGCTATGCGTTTTACGTGCTCGTCTGCAATTTGGCTCAGAATGCACTTATATTGATGTCGTAACAACAAGTTCACCCACTCGAACGAACCCGACTCCACGGTAGTGAATTCTGCATTTATGCTATCTTTCACCATTTTTCGCGCTATAAATTCCCTTTGATATCTTCTTTGCCTCTTCTTTCGTAGCATCAATACGAACAACGCTATCAAAGACAACAGAACAATCAGAATTGAAAAAAGAAGATGCCCCTTCAATTCTGCGGACGAGGACGAGGACAACGGTTTTCTGTTCCACCTGCTCATTTGTTGTTTTACATCGGGAAACGCGTTTAAAATGGTTCTAAGGTACTCACACGTCCAAATGTATGTGGTATCAAAAAAGAAAGAAAGAAAGAACTTCGACGTTCGAGTTCTTTCTCAAAAAAACCAAAACCAAAACGAAAATGCCTCATTAAAACTCACGCGCA
>MDTG01342455.1_pt1 | contig 16404 bp, 18 predicted proteins | sample 811421 | NCBI WGS metagenome assembly MDTG01 (sample SAMN05326645, study PRJNA326480) | marine metagenome | isolation source: seawater | place: Pacific Ocean: South East | collected 2011
GTTCATACCATTTCTTTTCATAATTTTCGCCATTGGCATTTTGTGTGTATGTTTTAAGGTGTAAAAAATATGCTCCAACAGGCCCATAACCATCTTTAAACCTGCATAAAACAATACGATTTTCCATTTGCGTCATTTTTGCACCAACAGCAATAGGCAAAGCGTATGCTGAGCCATTACTCCACGGTGCATACCATGTTCTACCCATACCTTCACCAACAGCTCTTGGTTTAAATATATGTGAAGCTCCTCCTGCTGCTACAATGACTGTTTTAGCTTTAAAGACATGGAAATCACCCGTTCGCATATTAAAACCAACTGCGCCTCCAACTCTATTTTCTTTACTTTCATCCATTAAGAGATGAGTAATCATAACTCTGTTGTAAATCTTATCAGCAGATTTTTTTGCTGCTTCTGCAACAATAGGCTTATAGCTTTCGCCATGAATCATTATTTGCCATTTACCCTCTCTTTGATATCTGCCTGTTTTTTCATTTCGCATCATAGGTAAACCCCATTCATCAAACATATGAACCGTTGAGTCCACGTGACGAGCCATATCATATCCCAAATCTTCACGAACAAGTCCCATTAAATCGTTACGTGCATAACGAACATGATCTTCAGGTTGATTTTCATTCCACTGCATTCCCATGTAGCAATTGATTGCATATAGACCTTGAGCAACGGCTCCACTTCGATCTATATTTGCTTTTTCAACACATACTATTTTTAAATCTCTTCCCCAATGCCTTGCCTCAAATGCTGCGCCTGTTCCTGCCATTCCTCCACCAACAACAAGCACATCACAATTTTCATAAACTGTTTTATTTTTTGGCATTAATAGTAAACTCCCTTTTTGAAAGAGCTTTTACTTATAGTGGGTAATTCTTTTTTTGTATTTAATCCTTGAGGTTCAGAATATAAAATTTGTGAATTAATTTCTCCCTGATTTGGTTTTTCTTCGTCTGCTAAGTTTGGAATATGCTTACCCCATGGTTTTGTTGTTATAGGAGACTCAAAATTTTTCTCAGTTCCATTTCTAAATTTTATTCTCCATGAAATAGTGCCCTTTTCTTCTTCTCGAAGAACTCTTACACTATGTCCCATGGGAGCAAAGTCAGCATAACCTCTTGCGTCTATTGCCTCATTTGGACATGCTTTAACACATGAATAACATTCCCAACACATATTTGGTTCAATATTAACTGCTCTTCTTGTAACAGGATCTATATGCATTATGTCAGATGGACATATATCCACACAATGACCGCAACCATCACATTTAGTCATATATACAAAAGTAGACATTTTAATAATTTCCTTTCATCAACCTTTTTATTAATTTAATTCTTTTAAAATTCATATCAATAATGTTTAGGAGATTCTCTTTTTATTCCTAAACCAAATTGTTTAGGTTTTTCTGAAGGCTCAGGTAAATTATCTCTAGATCCATCAGCTTCAGCTAAATTTCTTTGAATAGCTGCTCCTGGTTTATAAAACATATGAGCAAATTTTGACCAATATACACCTCCAAATAAAATAATATTTGAAAGACAAAACAAAACAAAAGACAGTGTGTCCAAAACCTTAATATTAAAAAATTGAAAAATAGACCAAATTAAACCTAAAGAAGAAGTAAGAATCAGAGATAGAACGAATAAATCAGCTTGAATAATTCTATACCAGGGATATGCTTCTGCAGAAACATCCACTCTTAAAAAAAACCAAAACCAATAACCTCCTAAACAAGTCATTAATGCTCCTATATGCCAAAGAATGGGATAAATTATTGGAGTTATAGAATTTTGATCCGTATAAGAAAATATCATTATAATTGATGTAATCCAAAAAATTATTGTTCCATACATTCCAAGTAAATGTGCTACTCTTCTTTTACCTAATCCTAATTCTGATGTTGTTAAAATCTCATTAGTTACTGTTTTGAAAATTACAGATGTCTTTTTAGATGAACTTAATTGAACTTTTGCTTGCTTCTTTGCTTTTTTGGCATTTGCAAAAAAATACTGGACGTTCTTTTTATGAATCATATCAAAAACAGTTCCTAAAATCAGCAATATAAACATTATGATAACGAAGTACTGCATCAAGAATGAAGGTATCTGATCTGAGATTAAAAAAAAGGGATTTTCAGTAATCATAATTTTCTTAGACCTATGTTTAATTCATTCACGAGTTGTACTAATAACTAAATAAATATATATTTATCGCTGTTTTCTATCATATCAAGTATATGAAGAATACTTATATTTCTACTATTAAAGTAAAAAGAAAGCAAAAAAATATATATGTTTCGACGTTCTGTTATTGTGAGTTTAAATCTTTTATATCTTTTGGCCTTGGTATTATTTTTGATTTTGTTTTATTTTCAAATAAAAATCAAATTTTTAACAAATTTAATTATTACAACTTCTATTATTTTGATGTTTTTGCAGCTTTTATATTGGTATATAAAATATAATAAAATTTTGCAAATTCAAAAAAAAAGCATTTTGAATGAAAAAAGTTTGTTATTAAGATTGTTATGCTGTATTTTGGTCTACATTACGCCAGTATTCTATATTGTCCAACAACCGTATTTAATAGTAAACCACGAAGTATCTGTAATTACATTTATTATAATTATAGTTTTAGCGTTAATTGGAATATTCTTTGAAAGAAAAATTTTTATATATGATTTGAAAATGAAAGATAATAATGCAATTTAACAATCTAAAGGTTTTTACGATACTATTTTTTATATTACCTTCTTTTTACAACTATACTTTTGGGGAAGAAGCATATTTTGATCTATCTGATCCTGAAATTGAAATACAAACGAATTTTAAGGGAAAAGAAGTGATTATATTTGGTATTTCAGATAATAATTATGACACTGTTATAAATATAAGAGGGCCAATTAAAGATTCAAGAGTTAGAATGAAAGAAAGAATATTTGGATTTTGGTTTAATACAAAAAAAATAATTTACAGAGGTTTGCCAGCAATTTTTTTTGTAGCTTCCTCAAAACCAATTAAAGAAATTTTGAATGAAGATACTATAATTAGAAATTCATTATATTTTGAAGAAATGATCATTAATACTCTGACTCAGAGAAATTTTAATTTTACCAAAGAAAATAATATTGATCTTTGGAATAAAAATCTAATTAAAATTAAAAAACAAGAAGGTTTTTATAAGGAGTATAGAATAAAGATAGTAGATGATAAATTATTTCAAACAAGAATATTTTTTCCATCAAATACAATTCCTGGAAAATATGATGTAAATATTTTTCAAGTTAAAAACAAAGTCATAGTTAGTCAAAATAGTAAAAAAATTATTATTAAAAAAACAGGTATTGGGAATAAAATTTATGAATTTGCGAATGATCGCCCAGCATATTATGGTATAATAGCGATTGTTTTTGCTATTATAGCTGGTTTAATTGCTGCCACAGCTTTTAGGAGGTTATAAATGAATGATGACAGATATATATTAGTTGTTGCTGATGGAACTAAAGAAATGGAAGTAGCTCTTCAATATGCGTGCGCTAGATCAAAAAAAACTAATAGGAAAATAATTATTGCTACTTTTATCGAACCCGTTGATGTCTTAACTACTCAAGGAGTAACTGAAATAATGCAAAATGAAGCTAGAGAGGAAGCAGAAAAAAAACTTCAATTTGCTTCTTCTATAGTTAAAGAAACAACAGGAATAACTCCCGTATTACATGTAAGAGAGGGAGAAATTATACAAGAGCTTAAATCATTAATTGATGAAGAAAAAAATATAAATGTTTTAGTTTTAGGTGCCAATGTTGATGATAAAGAAAAAAAAACTGGATCAATTATTAATTCACTAATAACTAAAGAGTTAACAAATTTTAGAATACCTATTATGATTGTTCCAGGTAACTTTTCTAAAGAACATATTTCTCATATTACTTAATGAAAGATACAGATTATAAAAATATCATTGCAAAAATACTTATTGATATTGGTTCCGTTAAGTTTTCTTTTAAAGATCCTTTTACTTTGACTTCGGGGAAAAAAAGTCCGGTATATGTTGATTGTAGGAAAATAATTTCTTTTGTCAAAGAAAGAAATCTAGTTCTTGATTACGCAATAAATTATTTAAAACATAATAATATAGATTTTGATATTTTAGCAGGAGGTGAAACAGCAGGTATACCCTACTCTGCTTTTTTAGCTGAAAGAATAAGCAAACCAATGATTTATATTAGAAAAAAACCTAAAGGATTTGGAAATGACCAACAAATAGAAGGATTTTTTAATCAAGGAGATAAAGCCATTCTTATAGAAGATTTAGCAACTGATGGAGGTAGTAAAATTAATTTTATTCAAGCATTAAGAAATAATAATTTAAAAGTATCAGATATTTTAGTTATTTTTTTTTACAATATATTTGATATTAGTAAAACTCCCCTAGGTAAAATGAATGTAAGAATTCATTCATTATGCACATGGAAAAATATTTTCAATGTAATTTCTAATAATAAGAATTATAATGAAAAAGATGTTGATAATTTAAAAGATTTTTTATTTGATCCTGAAAAATGGAGAAAAAATAATGAATAAAATAGTTTTAGTAAGCGGTGGATTTGATCCTATACATAGCGGTCACATTTCACTAATTCAAAACGCATCTAAATACGGTGATGTAGTAGTGTTATTAAATTCTGACTCATGGTTAAAAAGAAAAAAAGGTAGAGAATTTTTGCCATTTAATGAAAGAGAAATTATTATGAACTCAATAAAAAATGTAATAGATGTTTTGTCATTTAATGATGATGATTCCACCTGCATTGATGGTATAAGAAAAGCTATTAGTAAATATTCAAATTATGATTTACAATTTGCTAATGGAGGCGATAGAAATCAAAAAGCAACGCCAGAGTTAGATTTTTGTAATGCAAATAATATTGAACTGCTTTGGGGAATTGGCGGAGAAGAGAAATCAAATTCAAGTTCATGGATATTAAGAAAATGGGAAGAAAAAAAATAATTATGGATATAATCTATTTTTTTCCCATGCATTGTTTGTTTTTTTATATTGAACTCTATCATGAAGTCTAAAAGACATCTCCTGCCAAAACTCAAATAATAAAGGATTTATCTTGTAACCAACCCAATAAGGGGGGCGTGGTATAGGTTTTTTTTGGTAAATATTTTTATAATCTAAAATTTTATCTTCTAATTCTTTTCTTGATTGAAGTTGCTTTGATTGAGAAGAGGCCCATGCTCCAATTTTACTTTCTTCAGGCCTAGTATTAAAATACTTATCAGCCTCATCATCAGAAATTTTTTCTGCTCTGCCTTCAATTCTAACTTGTTTACGTAAACTTTTCCAATGGAAATTTATAGCAACATTTGAATTAAATAAAATTGATCTACCTTTTTTACTATTTTCATTTGAATAAAAAACAAAACCTGTTTCATCAAAAGATTTTAAAAGTACCATTCTTGAACTTATTTTTGAGTCTTCAGAAATAGTTGCTAAATTCATAGCATTAGGATCATTGATTTCTTTATGCTTTGCCTGATCAAACCATTCTGCAAATAAAGAATAAGGATTATCAATTATATCAATTAATTTTTTATTTTCTTCCATGTTTTTGTTCGAATGATTATACTAGTAGTATATAATGTATGAAATGATAATAACAAGAATTTGACTGTATGATAGATATAAATTTAAGGTTTTTTAGATGTTAATGGAATCGAAAAAAGGATTAGTGATGGGGGTTGCTAATGAAAGATCAATTGCATGGGGAATTGCAAAATCTATTGCTAAAGAGGGAGGAGAGCTCGCTTTTACTTATCAAGGTGAAGCTCTTAAAAAAAGAGTAATGCCATTAGCAGAAAGTTTGGATTCAAAAATACTTATTCCCTGTGATGTAACTGATTCACTCTCAATGAAAAAAACTTTTGATGAACTGAAAGACCAATGGGGTAATATTGATTTTCTAGTGCATGCTATTGGTTTTTCTAATAAAGATGAATTAAGGGGAAAATATTACGAAACTTCCTCTGAAAACTTTGATCAAACTATGCATATATCTTGCTATTCTTTCACTGAAGCTTGTAGGTTGGCAAAGCCTCTGATGAATAAGGGAGGGTCTATTTTAACTTTAACCTATTATGGTTCTGAACAAGTTATGCCTCATTATAATGTTATGGGAATAGCAAAAGCTGCGTTAGAAACTAGCGTTAAGTACTTAGCTTCAGATCTGGGAGAGGATAACATTCGAGTAAATGCGATTAGTGCTGGACCTATAAAAACTTTAGCTGCTTCAGGCATTGGAGATTTTAGATTTATTTTAAGATGGAATGAATTAAATTCTCCTTTAAAAAGAAACGTTAATCAAGAAGATATTGGCAATTCTGCAATATATTTATTAAGTGATCTTGGTAATGCTGTTACAGGTGAAATTCAGCATGTTGATTGTGGATATCATACTGTAGGAATGTTAGCTGTTGATCAAATAAAAGAAATATCAACACTTTTAAACGAATTTGATAAAAAAGATTAAATGGCTTCAAATTCAATAGGGAAATTATTTAAGTTTACTACTTGGGGAGAAAGTCATGGAAAAGCTATTGGTTGCGTCCTAGATGGTGTTCCACCACTAATAAGCTTAACTGAAAAAGATATTCAATTTTATTTGAATAAAAGACGTCCTGGAAAATCAAAATATACTTCTCAACGTAAAGAAGAGGATAAAGTCGAAATTTTGTCAGGAACATTTGAAGGTAAAACAACAGGTCACCCTATATCTTTAATTATTCATAACCACGATCAAAGATCTAAAGATTATTCAGAAATTAAAGATATTTTTAGACCTGGCCATGCAGATTATACTTATTGGTCAAAATATGGAATAAGAGATTATAGAGGCGGTGGACGTTCTAGTGCAAGAGAAACTGCAATGAGAGTTGCAGCTGGCGCTGTTGCTAGAAAAATTATTGAATTAAAATTAAAAAAGTTTGAAATCAAAGGTTCTCTTATTCAAATAGGAAATAGTAAGATAAATTATAATAATTGGGATTCTAATTTTATTGATAAAAATGAATTTTTCTGTCCTGACAAAGATATAATTCCTACTTGGGAAAAAATAATAAATGATGCAAGAAAAAGTGGATCTTCTTTAGGGGCAATCATTGAAATTGTTGCAAAAGGAATACCACCAGGTTTAGGTGAGCCAATTTATGAAAAACTTGATTCTGATCTTGCCAAAGCTATGATGAGTATTAATGCCGTAAAAGGAGTAGAAATTGGAAATGGTTTTAATAGTGTAAATGAATCAGGAATTTCTAATGTTGATGAAATGAGAATAAAAAACAATACTCCTGTATTCACTTCAAACAATAATGGTGGAATTCTAGGAGGAATATCTACAGGACAAGATATTATTGTACGTTTTTGTGTGAAACCAACCAGCTCTATAATTAGTGCAAAAAAAACTATAAATACTGATTTAAAAGAAACAAATGTGACAACAAAAGGCAGACATGATCCATGTGTGGGAATTAGAGCAGTCCCAGTTGGAGAAGCAATGATGGCTACCACTCTTGCTGATCATTGTTTGAGATTTATCTAATTAAAATCTGCAGCAATTAAAAATTCTTTATTTCCTTTTTGGCCTAAAATAGGACTTAATGCTATTCCAATAATATTCATTGAAAGTTCATTTTTAAACCATTTTTCAAAATCACTACAAATTCTTTGATGAACTTTTTCATCTTTAATTATACCGCCTTTTTTTATTTCATTTTTTGAAGTTTCAAATTGTGGTTTAATTAAACCAATGACAATGCCTGAATCTCTATTTAATAACTGAACACAATTTTTTAGAACAATTTTCATACTTATAAAACTAACGTCACATACTATTAAATCAATTTTATCCTTGATCAATCTTTGATCAATATATCTTGCATTTGTTTTTTCCATGCTGATTATTTTTTTTTCATTTCTTAACTTTTCATGTAATTGATTTTTTCCTACATCTATAGAATAAATTTTTTTTGCATCGCCTTTTAATAAAACTTGAGAAAAACCTCCAGTTGATGATCCTATATCTAAACATATTTTATTTTTTATGTTAATATTAAAATTATTTATAGCATGCGTTAATTTTAAAGCTCCTCTTGAAACCCATTCGGGATGAAGCTCTTTAATTTTAAATTTAGTTCCTTCTAAATAAGTTTCACTACTTTTAATAATTTTTTTGTTTTCGACAAATACTTGACCTGCCATTATCATTGCTTGAGCTTTAGATCTTGTTTCTGATAAATTATACTTTACTAATAACGTATCTACTCTTTCTTTCTTTAATTTTACAATACTACTCAAAATCTTCTTTTATTATTTTGTTATTTGCAGATTTAATTTTCTTTATTTGTAGTTCTACTTTTTTTAGCTTTTCTTCACAAATTTTTTTTAATTCCATACCTTTTTCATATAACTCAACTGATTTTTCAAGATCTACTTCTCCTGAGTCAAGTTGATCAACTATATCTTCAAGCTTTTTTAAACTATCTTCAAATGATAAATTGTTAGTATTTTTTTTCATATTTAAAATTATTTAATCCATTAATATATTTATAATTATTTTTCTATAAATTCAGTAATTTCTTTTTTTCTAATATTGTAAATACCTCCTAAGATATTTTCTGAGTCTTTAATCTTAATCAATAATGTATTTTCGTCAATAACTGAAATATCTAGGATTTCTTCCTCTTCATCTAAATTCAAAGAAATATTATTAATTTGGTTTGAAAAATCCGAAGAGGTATTATAAATTTTATTATAAATTCCATAAATAAGTGCAATAAAAGAAAAAATAATTAAAATACCTAAAACAATAACAATATTTAGCATTATTTTTTTTGACATGGAAAACTTTTATACTCACAAAATAATAATTAATAAAGCACAAAGTAAAGAAAGATTAGACAAAGCACTCACAAAAATAATGAATAAATATACAAGATCTCAAATAAAGATTTTTATTCAAAATAATAATGTTTTTCATGATGATAAAATTATTAATGATGCATCTTTAAAAGTTAATGAAGGACAAGAATTCAAAATAAATATTCCTGTAATAAAAGAAACAAAACATAAGCCTGAAAAAATTCCTATCAATATTGTTTATCAAGATAAGGATTTGATGATTATTGATAAACATGCGGGAATAGTTACTCATCCAGCACCTGGAAATCAATCTGGTACATTAGTAAATGCAATATTAAATCAGAATGAAAACCTAAGCACTATAAATAACTTAAGTCGTCCAGGTATAGTTCATAGATTAGACAAAGACACTAGTGGATTATTAGTGGTTGCCAAAACTGACGAAGCTCACCTAAAACTATCAGAACAATTTAAAAATCATTCAATAGCAAGAAAATATTATGCAATTGTTTGGGGCACCCCAACAAAGACAATCATCGAAGGATATATTAAGAGAAGCAAAATTAATAGAAAAAAAATGAGTTTAAATAAAAATGATGGAAAATTTTCAAAAACTATAATTAATTTAAAAAAGAATTATGGGATATGCAGTCTTATAGAATGTGAGTTAAAAACAGGAAGAACTCATCAAGTCAGATTACATTTAACATCAATAAATTCTCCTATTGTTGGAGACAAACTATACGGTAAAAATAAGATGAATAAATTTGCAAAAGATAAGAATTATTTTAATCAATTTATGATTTTAAAAAATTTTAAAAGACAAGCCCTACATGCCTACCATCTTGGATTTATCCATCCAAAAACAAATAAATATATTAAATTTGAAAGCGAATTGCCTGAAGATATAAAGAATTTGCAGGATTTTTTACTAAAATATTAATTTTTTTTTATAAATATGATAAAGGCCAGATTATGAATTTACCTATTTTATCGTCAGAGGGAAATCTTGCTTATTATTTGCAAGAAATTAAAAAATTTCCAATATTGAGTGCTGATGAAGAATTTATGCTGGCAAAAAGATTTAAGGAACATGGGGACTCAAAGGCTGCACATAAACTAGTCACAAGTCATCTTAGATTAGTTGCAAAAATTGCAATGGGTTACAGAGGTTATGGTTTGCCTGTAACAGACTTAATTTCTGAAGGTAATGTTGGTATAATGCAAGCGGTAAAAAAATTTGACCCAGATAAAGGATTTAGATTAGCTACTTATGCAATGTGGTGGATAAGAGCTCAAATACAAGAATATGTATTACATAGTTGGTCGTTAGTTAAAATAGGAACTACTGCTGCTCAAAAAAAACTTTTTTTTAATTTAAGAAAGTTAAAAAATCAACTTAACTCAATTGACGATGGCAATTTATCTCCTGAAAACGTTAGGGAAATAGCTCAAAGATTAGATGTTAAAGAAGTAGAGGTTGAAGATATGGAAAATAGACTTTTTGCAAATGATAAATCTCTTAACATGAATCTCAATGATGAAAATAATTTAGAATGGCAGGATATTCTTATAGATGAGAAAGAAACTCAAGATAAAATATATGAAAAAAAAGATGAGTATAGGTATAGGAAAGAATTATTTACTAAAGCATTAGCTATTCTTAATACTAGAGAAATGGAAATTTTAAAGTTTAGAAGAATGATCGAAAAACCAAAAAAACTTGAAGAGTTAAGCAAAAAATACAATATAAGTAGAGAAAGAGTTAGGCAGATTGAAGAAAAAGCAATTGAAAAAATTCAAAAACAAATATCACAATCTTCTTAGAAAACCTCTCACATCTATTGTTTCTTTTCTTTCTGGTCCTGTTGAAATTATAGAAACTTTTACTCCAATTAATCTTTCAATTTCTTTAATATATTTTTTTGAATTGGGAGGAAGTTCTTTCCATTTTTTTATTCCAGATGTGCTTTGATTCCATCCTTTAAAAGTTTTATAAATAGGTTTGAGCTTATTTTGTAAATATGAGCTAGATGGCAAATATTCAAATTTTTTATTATTAATTTTATATCCAATACAAATTTTAATTTCTTTTAAATAATCCAAGACATCTAATTTTGTTAAAACTATATCTGTAACCCCATTGATAATTGCTGATTGCTTAACAAGAGTTGCATCAAACCATCCGCATCTTCTTTTTCTTTTTGTTACTGTGCCAAATTCTTTACCGACATTACCCAAATAATCTCCAATTTCATTATTGAGTTCACTAGGAAAAGGTCCGGATCCAACTCTTGTGGTATAAGCTTTAGTTATTCCAAATATTTTATGATTATTTCTTAATCCAAATCCTGTACCTGAAAAGATCTGCCCGGATAAAGTATTTGACGAAGTTACGTATGGATAAGTTCCGTAATCAATATCAAGTAAAGAACCCTGTGCTCCTTCAAACAATATAGTTTTCTTTTTCTTTCCTATCTCATTAATTAATTTCCAAGTTGGAAATGAGAATTTTTTAATTTCTTTATTAATAGATTTTATTTTTTTTAATAAACTACTTTTATTTATTGGTTTTTTATATTTTTTTAGTCTCAATTCATGAAAATCAATCAAATTAGAAATTTTCTTTTTAAGTAACTCAACATTATTTAAATCACATAGTCTAATTGATCTTCTTCCAACTTTATCCTCATATGCTGGACCTATTCCTTTTTTTGTAGTTCCAATTAGATCGTCACCTTTTATTTTTTCATTTAATTCATCTAAAATTTTATGAATAGGAAGTATTAAACATACATTTTCTGCTATCATTAAATTTTTTTTATTAATTTTTATTCCTTGAAATTTAAGTTTTTTAATTTCATCCATTAATGCCCATGGATCTAGCACTACTCCATTTCCAATTATGCACTTTTTGCCTCTAATAATTCCTGAGGGCAGAAGATTTAATTTGTATACTTTGTTTTTTATTTTAATTGTGTGTCCAGCATTATTGCCCCCTTGAAACCTTACTACAGTATTTGCCATAGATGAAAGCCAATCAACAATTTTACCTTTGCCTTCATCTCCCCACTGAGTTCCAATTATTGTATAAAACATTATTATTTTCTCAAACTAACGATTTTATTATTTCTCAGATATGATTCAAACGTTTTTTCAATAGCTTTTTTCTTTAAATTTTTTTCATTCCCAAAATAAGTTTCTACTACATATTTTTTCTTAATAAGCTCACTCTTTTTTTGACTACTTATAGAAAAAGGTACAAGAATTTTTTTAAATTTCTCATTTTTTGAAGATGATCTCAATATTGTATCCATATAACAAGTAAATCCAGTCGCATTTTCTTTTAAATTATTATTTTTAGAAATATATCTCCCGCCTCTAGCAATTTCTCCTCTAACATTTTCAGCAAAAATAGTAAATCTAATTCCATTATGATAATTTTTATCATCAGTTTCAGTTAAATCTAAAAAAAAATTAGTATTAGGAAACTTTTTTAAAAAAACTTTGTTTATATTAATTAAATTATTAATTTCATTTTTTGAACTTTTATCAAAAACTAATTTTTTTAATTGATTTTTTTTATTAGAAAAATTTCCTGTACAAGAAAAAATATTTTCTAATTGTTTTTTATATTTTGCACTAATTATTTTCTTTAAATTACTTAAATCTTTTCTTTTTACAAGAAGTTTAATCTTTCTTAATTTTTCATCGGATTTAACAAAACTATATATTTTATTTAAAAATAACCTTGAAGATAATTCAATAGTAATGTCTTTAACTCCTACTAATTTAAGTGATTTATATGCTAACTCTAACATTTCTACATCTGCAAAATAAGAATTTTCACCTATACATTCAGCACCAACTTGTAAAAATTGCCTTTCAGGTCTAAGCATAGATCCCTTATCTCTAACTACCTCTCCATAATAACAGAGCTTAATTGGTCTGGGCTCTCTTAACAATCTATTAGAAATTCTTGAAATCTGTAAAGTAATATCATCTCTAATTATAATTTCTTTTTGTTTAGTTTTAGTTCTAATTTTTAATATATTTTTAAGATTAGAATTTTTAGCATATTCAATAAGAGGAGTTTTAACTAATTTATAGCCATTATTTTGAAATAAATTTATTATTGTATTTTTATATTTATGTTCAATTGCTGCTTTATCAGACACCTCATCACTAAAGCCTGGTGGTAATAAACTATCTGTTATTAATGATTTTTTTGATTTCATTATTAATATTTTCACCTGCTTTTATAACATTGTTTTTATTTTTGCCTTCTACCAGTATTCTGATTAAAGGTTCAGTCCCTGATTTTCTTACTAAATATCTTAAATTTGGATTTTGTTTTTGATTTAGTCTTATTATTTTATTTAATTTTGTTTCAAAATTTCCATTTAAAGTTTTTTTAATTGGCAAATTATATTTAACTTGAGGATATTCTTTAAAAAGGTTGAAAAGTTTACTTGTTTTTTTATTAGTTAATGACATTATTTCTAAGATTTTAATTGCTGTTAATATACCATCTCCAGACAAAATATAATTTCCAAGTATAATATGTCCTGATTGTTCTCCTCCTAAAACGTAAGAGTTTTTTTGCATTTCGGAGACTACATTTATGTCTCCAACTTTTGTTCTTATTAACCTAATATTTAATTTATCATTTAAATATTTTTCAAATCCTAAATTAGACATAACAGTAGTAACGACTGTTTTTTTTCTTAATTGGTTTTTTTTTAAATAACTTTTGCAAAATAATGCAATAATTTTATCTCCATCTATATCTTTACCATTTTCATCTACAGCTATTACTCTATCTCCATCTCCATCGAATGCAAAACCAATATCTGCTTTTTCTTGAATTACTTTTTTTGAAAGTAAAGATGTGTCTACCGCTCCGCAGTTTTTATTAATATTTCTGCCATTTGGATGATTGTTTATTGCAATAACATTTACACCTAATTCCCAAAATAAAGATGGTGCCAAATTATATGTTGCTCCATTTCCACAATCTAAAACAATCTTATACTTTTTTATTTTTACATTTTTATCTAAAGTAGACTTTAAATACTCAGAATATCTACCAACAGCATCATTTAATCTTACTGCCTTACCTGATTCATGTTCGTAATTTAAAATTTTCTTATATAATAGTTTATTAGAAATTATTTTTTCTATTCTTTTTTCTAACTCTTTTGAAATCTTATTTCCGTTTGAGTCAAAAAATTTTAGTCCATTATATTCGTATGTATTATGAGAAGCAGTAATCATAACTCCCATATCTGCTCTTAAAGATTTTATTAGTAATGGTAAGGCTGGTGTAGGCAAAGGTCCAAGAAGTATTACATCCATTCCCATCGATACAAATCCAGAAGTAATAAGCGGTTCAAAAAGATAACCTGATAACCTAGTATCTTTGGATATAATAACTCTATTTTTTTTAGTAATTTTATTAGATAAAATATAACCAGCTGCTTTAGCTATCTTTAAACAAGTTTCAGCAGTCATAGGTTCCTGATTGACCTTACATCTTATACCATCTGTGCCAAAAATTTTTTGCATAGACCCTTGTATTAAAATTTAGAAATAATGAAAGTAATAAATATTATTGTGTTTGTGGGCTAATTTTGTTGCTTGTTTTAGGTACCGAAGATGTTGGCGACGGTTTAGGTGTATCCGAATTATCATCAAAATCATCTCTTGAAGGAGGAATTCCTTTTAATAAATCTTTAACCTCATCAAATGTTAAAGTTTCATATTCTATTAATCCTTTTGCTACAGTATGCAGATCTTCTATTTTTTCAGTTAAGATTTTTTTACATTTTGTATTTGCATCATCAATAAGTTTTTTTACTTCTTGATCAATTAAATTTGCTGTTACTTCAGAAATATTTTTAGATTGAGCAACTGAATGTCCTAAAAAAACTTCTTCTGAGCTACTATCATATAATAATGTTCCAAGTTTATCACTCATGCCTAACTTAGTAACCATTGATCTTGCTATCGATGTAATTTGTTTAATATCTTGCGAAGCTCCACTTGAAATTTTATCTTTTCCAAAAATAATTTCTTCAGCTATTCGACCTCCTAAAGCCATAACCATTTGATCTTTTAATTCATCCATTCTTCTATAATCTTTGTCTTTTTCAGGGAGAAACCAAGTAACACCTCCTGCAGAACCCCTTGGTATAATTGTAACTTTATGCAAAGGATCTACTTTTGGTGAATTTAATCCAGCAATGGTATGCCCAGCTTCATGATATGCAGTTAATTTTTTATCCTCTTCAGATACTACTTTTGATCTTCTCTCAGCTCCCATGTAAACTTTATCTTTTGCATCTTCAAAATCATCTGAGGTAACCATTCTTTTATTTTTTCTAGCAGCAATCAATGCAGCTTCATTAACTAAATTAGCTAAATCCGCTCCTGAGAAACCTGGCGTGCCTCTTGCTATTGTTCTTGTTTTAACACTTTGTGAAATTTTAATTTTTTTCATATGAACTTTTAATATTTGTTCTCTACCTATAATATCTGGTAAAGAAACATGAACTTGTCTATCAAATCTTCCAGGCCTAAGTAATGCAGGATCAAGAACATCAGGTCTGTTGGTTGCAGCTACAATGATAACTCCTACATTTGTTTCAAAACCATCCATTTCAACAAGTAGTTGATTTAAAGTTTGTTCTCTTTCATCATTACCTCCACCTAATCCTGCTCCCCTATGTCTACCAACAGCATCAATTTCATCAATAAAAATAATACAAGGTGAATTTTTTTTACCTTGTTCAAACATGTCTCGAACTCTGCTAGCTCCTACACCAACAAACATTTCAACAAAATCTGAACCAGATATTGAAAAAAACGGAACATTCGCTTCTCCAGCTATAGCTTTAGCTAAAAGTGTTTTTCCAGTACCCGGAGGTCCAACTAAAAGTGCGCCTCTTGGTATTTTGCCTCCTAATCTAGAAAACTTTTTAGGATCTTTTAAAAATTCTACAACTTCTTCTAATTCTTGTTTAGCTTCATCGATTCCTGCAACATCATTAAATGTAACTTTTTCAAGTGACTCATTAAGTAGTTTTGCCTTAGACTTACCAAATCCTAAAGCTTTACCTCCGCCTCCTTGCATTTGTCTCATAAAAAATATCCAAACACCAATTAATAAAAGCATAGGAAACCATGATAATAAAATACTTAAAAGAGGATGCATTGCTCTTTCAGATGGTTCAGCAAATATTTTTACACCCTGTTCATTTAATTTATCAACTAAATTTGGATAGTTTGGCGAATAGGTTCTGAATGCTCTACCATCATCAAAGTATCCTTCAACATTATTTCCTTTAATAACTACTTCAGATACATTGCCTGAATTTGTAGCAGCTATAAAATCAGAGAAGGAAATATTTTTAGCAGATTGATTATAGGAAGTACCTTGAAAAAGATTAAACAAGCCTA
>MDTG01160941.1_pt1 | contig 16403 bp, 17 predicted proteins | sample 811421 | NCBI WGS metagenome assembly MDTG01 (sample SAMN05326645, study PRJNA326480) | marine metagenome | isolation source: seawater | place: Pacific Ocean: South East | collected 2011
AAAAGTGGCCAAACAATATTTAAACCAGCACTTGCTAAAGATATATTTTCAGAAGAAGATTTTGTTTAAGTATGTTATTAAAAGATAAAACAGCAGTAATAACCGGCTGTAATAGAGGAATTGGCCTTTCAATATTAGAGACATATTATAAAAATGGAGCAAAAGTAATTGCTTGCGTAAGAAAAATAAACGACAATTTTGAAAAATATATCAATGATCTTGAAAAAAATAATAAAAATAAAATAGAAATAGTAGAATTTGATCTTGCAGATGAAAGCGAGATTGAGAAAGGATTTCTAAAAATTAAAAAAATATCCCAACACGTGGATATTTTAGTTAATAACGCTGGTGTAAATCAAATTTCTCTTTTTCAGATGACAAAATTAAAAAGCTTAAGAGAGACATTTGAGATTAACTTCTTCTCAATTTATAGTTTTACGCAAAAAGTACTTAAATTAATAATGAAAAGCAAAAATGGCAAGATCATCAATATCTCTTCTAATGCAGCAACTTTATGCAGCCCTGGTAGATCTGGTTATGCCTCAAGTAAAGCAGCAATAATTGCTCTAACAAAAGTTTTATCTAAAGAGTTAGGAAGGCACAAGATTTGTGTTAATGCTTTAGCGCCTGGGCTAACTGATACTGAAATGAAAAAACAAACTTCAGAAAAAGAAGTTAAAGAAGTTATTGACCACACCCCATTAAATAAATTAGCTGAACCATCTGATATCGCAAATGTATCTTTATTTTTAGCATCAGACTTATCTAATCATGTTACAGGTGAAACTATTTTTGTCACTGGGGGCTATTAAATGACTAATAATGAATTTTCTAAATTAGAAACATTTTCAAAAAAAATAAGAAGGAATATTTTAGACATGGCTTTTTTTGCAGGTGCATCTAGTTCTCATTTCGGAGGAGCTTTATCAATTGTGGAAATAATTTCAGTTCTTTTTGGGAAAAAAATGAGAATTAATAGTGATCCACAATGGCAAGATAGAGATAGATTTATCTTAAGTAAAGGACATGCCTGTTTAGCATACTACGCAGCTCTTTGTGAAATTGGGTATATTAAAAAAGAGGAACTTAAAACTTTTGAGAAAGATGACAGTAGTTTGTTGGGGCATCCCGTCATTAACAGAGGTCTCGGAATAGATTTTTCTAATGGCTCTTTAGGAATGGGTTTGTCGCTAGGCATTGGTGTAGCTATTTCACTTAAAAAAAAGAAAAAAAATAATTATGTTTATGTTGTTTTAGGAGATGGAGAGTGCAATGAGGGATCTATTTGGGAGGCGGCGATGGCGGCTTCACACTTTAAATTAAATAACCTTAATATAATAATCGATAATAACAACTTCCAGCAAACTGGCTCTAATGAAGAAATAATGAGCCTTAGTCATTTGGAGGATAAATGGTCTAGTTTTGGCTGGAATGTTAATTCTCTAGATGGCCACAATATTAAAGAAATAAATGATTATTTTGATAAGACAAAAACTAATAATAAGCCAAATGCTTTAATTGCAAGAACAGTAAAAGGAAAAGGTTTTTCCTTTTCAGAAAATAATAATGATTGGCATCATGCTGTTTTATCTAAATCACAGTATGAAAAAGCTTTAAAAGAAATTGACTAAAATTTTATGGAAGTAAACGAAAGAAACATAAAAATGTGGTCTACTATTGGTTCTAGAGCCACGTTTGGTATTGGAGCTTTAGATTTAGCTAAAAAAATTGATAATCTAATGGTATTAACCTGTGATGTTTCAACTTCAGCAGGATTAGACCGTTTCAGGAAAACTTTTCCAGATAAATATTTAGATATTGGTATTGCTGAGCAAAATATGGTTGGTGTAGCAGCAGGATTAGCTAGTGAGGGCTATAGTGTAATTACCACTACATTTGCGCCATTCCAAACTGCAAGATGTTGTGAACAAATAAAAGTTAATGCAGGTTATATGAAGCAAAAAATTTGCATGGTTGGAATTGCAAGCGGATTAGCCCTAGGAAATTTAGGTTTTACTCATTGTTGTGTTGAAGATATAGGTATTTTAAGATCAATTCCAAATATTCAAATAATTTCTCCAGCAGACTCTTTTGAAACAATAAAAGCTTTAAATGCTGCAGTTGGTTCTAATAAATCTACTTACATTAGACTGACCGGCTCTTCTAATAATCCTATAGTTTATAATCAAGACTATAATTTTGAAATTGGAAAATCTATAAAATTGAGAAGCGGTAAAGATGTTTCATTATTTTGCTCTGGAACAATGGTCAGCGCCTGCCTTGAAGCAGCAATTAATTTAGAAAAATTAAAAATATCATGCAGTGTAATAAATATGCATACAATTAAACCAGTTGATGTAGAAGCAATTAAAGACGCATCAGTAACATCAAAATTAATAGTAAGTGTTGAGGAACACAATATTATTGGTGGGCTAGGAAGTGCAATTTCTGAAGAACTCTCAAAATTAGACAATCATCCGAAAATGATAAGAATTGGAATTAATGATCAATATACGAAAGGCGGTAGTTATAATTTTCTAAAAGACAAATATGGACTAACCCCAGATAAAATCATCGAGAAAATAAAACTAAACTTAGGTTAAAATTATGGAAAATAAAGAAAAATACAAAGAAATTTTCATTAAATCACTTTCAATTAAAGAAAATGATTTTAGCGAAGAGCTTAAATACAACGAAATACCAGAGTGGGACTCTATAGGCCACATGACGTTAATGTCTGGTCTTGAAGAAGGTTTCAGCATATCCATTGAAACAGATGATATTGTAGATTTTTCATCTTACAAAAAAGGTGTTGAAATATTAAAAAAATATAAAATAAACGTTTAATTTTTTAGTTTTGAAAAAATATAGCCTAATTTTAAATAACAAACCTAAAATTGATAATTACGAAGAAAATTTGATTGGTCTCGTTCCATATAACCATCTAAATAATTTTCAGAGAATAAATTTTTCAATTTTAAAAAAATCAGAAATTTTAAAACGGTACAACGATTGTAAATTAATATTTGAAAAAATTTTACCAGAAATAACTACTGTATTGAATAATCTGCACAATACAAAACTTTCTCAAAGAGCTTGGCATATCATTTTAGGAACATGGTTGAGTGATTATATTTTAATTTTTTATAAAATTTATTCTCAAATGAATTATATTAAGGATAATTACGATTTGGAAAAAATATACTCCTTAGATTATAAAAACTTTGATTTTAGTGTTAGCGACACCTATTCTTTTAGAATGGCAAGTTCGAAAGATGATCAGTGGTTTTATTTATTAAGCTCAAAGTTATATCATTATTTTAATAAAGATTTAAAATTTTCATACGGTCAAGCATCAAGGCAAACGTTAATTGAAGATATTTATTATAAAAATAACAATACATTTTCAAAAAACTCTAGATTTTTATTTAAAATTCAAAATTACTTAATAAAAAAATTTTTCAACTATAATACAAAAGCATTTATTAGCAAAACAGCCCTACCTTATTTTTACGAAAAAAAATTACAATTTAAAGTCGATAAATTAATTATCGATTGGCCTGAGATAGATTTAATATATTCCAAGAAAAATAAAGATTTAAGATCTAAAATTACTTTAGAGGCAAAAGAGAGTTTTTCAAAATTTGAAAATTTTTTAAGAATAAACTTAAAAGAATTTTTACCAAAATTTTCTGTAGAAAATTTTCATGAAATAAAAAAAATTGCTAATAGCAAGTCTTATCCCCAAACACCAAAATTTATTTTTACATCGATGTTATATGCATATGATGAAAGTTTTAAAATTTATGCAGCATTACAAACAGAAAAAAAAGTTCCATATTATGTTGGTCAACATGGCCAAAATTATTTTACACAAATTGGTCATAAATTTTTACCAGAATTAGATTTTTCTGATAATTTTATAACATGGGGTTTCAATAGTGGAGAAAAATTAAAAGGTAATTTTAATTTTAAAACTATTGGAAAATCTTATAAATTTAAAAATAATGGAAATCTTATAATTTTTTTCCCTTGGTTGGGTACGTCTATTCATACATTGCATTCTAATTATATAGATATTTTTGATAGAATTAAGAATTTAACAAATATTTTACAAAATTTAGACCAAGATATTAAAAAAAAAACAATTTTAAGATTAAATAAATCGTATTACGAAAATTTATTTGGAATTAAATGCTTTGATTTATTCAAAAATTTAGGATTTCAATGTGATGATGGAAGCTCTGATGTAAACACGTTAATTAAAAATTGTAAATTAAGTTTTTTTACTTACGACTCAACAGGAGTTTTAGAAAATTTGGTACTTAACATTCCAACAGTATTTTTAAATAAAAAAGATTTCACCGAAGATTTAGATGAAAGCTTTAAAAAAAAATATGATTTACTTTATACTAATAAAATTATGTTTTTAGACGAAAAAAAATTAATAAACCATATAAATTCAAATTGGCAACAAATTGATAAGTGGTGGAATAATAGTGAAAATCAACTTTCTATTTCAAAATTTAATGAAAATTTTAATTTAAAATCATCAAAAAAATCAATAAGTAATTTAGCAAAAGATTTAGCAAATATTTAAAATGAAAAAAATCTTAATAATTGGTGGCACTGGATTTATTGGAATAAATCTAATTAAAAAGCTAAAGGCAAATTATAAAATAATTTCTGTTTCATTAAATAATCCAATGAATAAAGAACGAATAAAAGGAATTAAGTACATAGTTTGTGACATTACAAGTAAAAAACAAATAGAAAATAAAATCAATTTAAATTTTGATTACATCATTAATTTAGGAGGGTATATTGATCACACAAATAAAAAGAAAACTTTTCAGACTCATTTTCAAGGTTGTAAAAATTTAATTGATTTTTTTAAAAAAAAAAAAGTTAAAAAATTTATACAAATAGGTACAAGTTTAGAATACGGGCCTGCAAAAGTTCCCCATAAAGAAGATTATAATTGTAAGCCTAAAGGTAATTATGGAAAAGCCAAGTATTTAGCAAGCCAATACGTTAAAAATAATTTAAAAAGTTCGAAATTAAAGTTTTATATTTTAAGGCTTTATCAAGTTTATGGACCTTACCAAAATCAAAGAAGGCTTCTGCCAATAGTTATTAATAATTGTCTTAAAGATAAAAAATTTCCTTGCACTTCTGGAATTCAAATCAGAGACCTATTATTCGTAGAAGATTTTGTAGACCTAATTAAAATTATTCTTAAAAAGAATAAAACTTCGAACTTAATATTGAATGTTGGATCTGGAAAAAGGTTAAAAGTGAAAAATATAATAAAACTTATTAATAAGATTATTAAAAGCGGAAATCCAGAATTTGGTAAAATTAAAATGAGGAAAGATGAATCGTTAAAAAATTATCCAGATATTAGCAGAGTTAAAATGAAACTTGGTTGGAGGCCCAAAACTAGTATTACAAAAGGTCTAATAACAACAATTAATCACTATAGGAAAAAAATTAATCAGTAAAAACAGTGATATCGTTCATAATTTGAACATTATTGGTATATTTAGTATATTAAGAAAATGAAAATAATGACTCCAACAGCACTTTTAAAAAAAGTTGTAAAACATTTTAATGTGGAGAGAAAAAAACAATTATCTTTCGTTATTATCTTTTCAATATTCTCTTCAGTTGCTGAATTAATCTCAATTGCACTTCTTATACCTTTTGTAGGTTTTTTTTTAGATCCAAACTATTATCTGTTTAATGATATATTTAAAAATATTTTTACCTTTTTTTCTATAAATACCAAAAGTGAAATTTTATTTTTTGTATCACTATCATTTGTTTTGGTGGTAGTTTTAAGTGGGGTAATAAAAATAATATTTATCAAAAGTTCTAACAGATTAACTGAAAATATCACAAGCGATTTTAGAATTAAAATTTTCAATTTTCTAATTAACCAAGATTTCAGTTACTATTACAAGCATGGATCTAATGAAATTATGAGCAACCTCTCTCAAAAAACTACAACGTTTTCCACAATAATTTTTTCGTCAATAAATATTTTTAATTCATTATTAATAAGTATCGCAATAATTTCAGTTCTAGTAATGAATGACCCTATTTATACCCCGGCTTTAATTTTTATTGTCTTAATATTTTTTTTTATTGCTTTTAAACTTAAATCAAAAAAAGTCGTAGAAAGCGGAAAAAGTATAAATATTAATCAAAACGTATTTATAGATATTTTTGAAAATGCAGTTGGCTATTTACAAGAAATTATAATTTACGACTTGAAAAAACTATTCTCAAAATCTTTAGACGAAGCATCCAAAAAAAATGCAAAATCTTTGGCTAATATAAGGTCAACTGGAATGATGCCTAAAGTATATTTAGAAACTTCATTTTTAATTATTGCCGTTTTATTAATTTATTTTTTAAATTTATCTTCTAGGACATTACAGGAAAATATAGGCTATCTAGCTATATTGGCTTATGGAGTGCAAAGGATATTACCGCAAATAAACAATATATACAATTTATCAATTAATTTTAGATCAGTAACCCCAACAGTTCAAAACTTTTTAGATATTCTTGATGGCGGAACAAGAAAATATAATTTTGATGAAAACAACATCAAAGAAAAAATTACTTTTAAAAATGAAATAATTTTAAAAAACATTTGTTATAGATATAACCAGCAAAGTTCAAATGTTCTTAATAATATTAATCTTAGTATTAAAAAGGGTGAGAAAATAGCTATAAAAGGTCGAACTGGATCAGGAAAAACGACTTTGATTAACATAATTTCAGGTTTATTAAATCCTGTTTCTGGTTCAATATTAATTGATGGTCATAATCTGGACAATGAAAAAAAAAAGGGTTGGCAAAAAAATCTTGCCATTGTTCCACAAACTACATTTTTAAACGATGGAACTATTCTTGAAAATATTACACTTGGATTTGCGCAGAATAAAATAAATAATGATAAGTTGAGACAAGTAATTGAAATTGCAAACTTAAATGGTTTCATTGAAAAATTACCAAATAACGTAAACGAAAAAGTTGGAGAGAGAGGAGTTAGACTATCGGGTGGTCAGCGTCAAAGAATAGGTATAGCTAGAGCGCTTTACAGAGATGCTAATTTAATAATTTTAGATGAGCCTACTAATTCTTTAGATTTTCAAACAGAAATGAGCATTCTTGAGTCTTTGATAAAGAACGAGAAAGACAAAACTATGATTATGATAAGTCATAATGATAGATTTCTAGATTTTTTCGATCAAATAATTGATTTAGATAAATTAGGAAATAAATGATTTTAAATGAAAAATACTCAAAAAAAGTTATAAAATTAAAACTATGCAGATAAACAAAAAATTTTGGAAAAATAAAAGAGTATTAATTACAGGTCATACCGGATTTAAAGGAGGATGGTTATCAGTTCTACTAAATCAGTTAAAATCTAAAGTAAGTGGTTTTGCACTTAATCCTTCTGGAAAGAATAATTTTTTTAATTCAGTAAAATTAAAAGATATTATTAAAAATGATTTTCGTAAAAATATTATTAAACTAGATGATTTAGAAAAAAGTGTAAAAAAAATTAAGCCAGAAATAATTTTTCATTTGGCAGCTCAATCAAGCGTTATAGAAAGTTTCAAGAATTCAAAAAACACTGTTTATACCAACATTTTAGGAACCGCAAACATACTTGAAGTATTAAAAAGGCACAAAGGAGTAAAGTGTCTAATAATTATTACAACAGACAAAGTTTATCAAAACTATAAATTTAATAAAAATTTTAATGAGAATTCGGAACTTGGTGGAGACGATTTGTATAGCTCAAGTAAAGCTTGTTGTGAGTTTCTTGTAAAAAGTTATAAAAAATCTTTTTTTTCAAATTCAAATTGTAACATTGCAACTGTCAGAGCGGGTAATTGTTTTGGTGGTGGGGATTGGACAAAAGACAGAATCGTAAAGGATGCTTTGGAAAGTTTCTTTTTAAATAAAAATTTATATGTTCGAAGCCCTGATTCTACTAGACCTTGGCAACACGTAATAGAACCATTAGTAGGTTATCTAAAACTTGCCGAAAAACTATGTTCTATTAATGGTAAAAAATATTCTGGCCCTTGGAATTTTGGACCAAGTAAAATTCAAAATATGAAAGTAATTGATTTAGCTAATATTATTAAAAAGAAAATTAATTCAAAATCAAAAATAATAATAAAAAAAAAGGATAAAAGATTTCAAAATAAAAAAATTAATGTATTTGAGTCAAAATTTTTAAATATAAATAGTCAAAAAGCTCTTAAAAAATTAAAATGGAAACCGAAACTAACGATTAACCAGTCAGTAAATCTTACAGTTGATTGGTATAGAACTTTTAAAAAAAAAGGAAATTTATTTAAATTAACGGAAAATCAAATTAAAAATTATTTCAAAATTTAAAATTATGACATTATCTTCAAATATAGAGGGAGTAAAAATTTTTAAAAAAAATGTTATTACAGATGAACGTGGAAAAATACTTCATATGTTAAAAAGAAGTGATGAAAATTTTATAAAGTTTGGGGAAATTTATTTTTCTTACGTTTTTCCAAGCAAGATTAAAGCATGGCATTTACATAAAAAAATGACTTTAAATTATGTCGCTGCTTTTGGTAAAATCAAATTAGTTTTGTATGATGATAGAAAAGGAAGTAAATCTTTTGGAAAAATCGAAGAGATTATTTTATCAAATGACAATCATTTACTAATTACGATTCCTCCTTTGATTTGGAATGGTTTTTGTTCAGCCGATAATAATTTAGCCATTTTAGCAAATTGCTCAGATATTCCACATGACAAATCAGAAATAACAAGAATGAATTTTGATGATCCCAAAATTCCTTATAATTGGAAAAAATAAATATGAAATGTGTAATACTAGCGGGTGGAAAAGGAACAAGAATTTCAGAACTATCTAAAAATGTTCCTAAACCGATGATTCCGATTTTGAGTAAACCAATCATTTTTAGGATAATGCAACATTATTCAAAATACGGTTTTAAAGATTTCATTATTGCCGCAGGTTATAAGAAACAAATAATTAATAATTATTTTGCAAAAATTAAGATTAAAAATTGGAATGTAAAGGTAATTGATACAGGTTTGAATACAATGACCGGCGGTAGAGTTAAAAGATTAAAGAAATATATTGGGGAAGAAACTTTTATGCTAACTTATGGAGATGGCTTAAGCAACGTTAATATTAAAAAGTTAGTAAAATTTCATAGAAAAAATAAAAAGATTGCCACGCTTACAGCAGTGAGGCCTCCTGCACGATTTGGGGCTATCAAAATAAAAGGTAATAAAATTAATTACTTTAAAGAAAAATCAAAATTAGATGAAGGTTGGATAAACGGTGGGTTTTTTGTTTTTGAGAAAGAGATATTTAATTTTATTAAAAATGATAAATCGTATTTAGAACGAGATCCACTTCAAACTATAAGCAAAAGAAATCAACTTTACGCGTTCAAGCATACTGGTTTTTGGCAATGCATGGATACCCTTAGGGATAAAGAGATTTTAGAAAAAGAGCTAAGAAAACATGCTTTGTAGGAGCTGTAAGTCAAAAAAGTTTAAAAAGATAGTTTTTTTAGGCAAGCAACCTATAAGTAGCATTTTTTATACTTCAAAAAAATATAGATTAAAAAAATACTCCCTAGACCTTTTTAAATGCTTAAAATGCCATTTAGTTCAGTTAGGCAAAGTAGCGCCTTTAAAAGAGATGTACGGAACCACTTATGGATATAGAACAGGTATAAGTAATTTAATGATTTCTCATTTAAAAAAAAAATATAATTATTTAAAAGGTATTGGTTTTTTCAAAAAAAGAAATAATATTTTAGATATAGGAAGCAATGATGGTACTTTTTTAAATTTTTTTTCTAAACGAAATTTTATTATAGGAATTGATCCATCAATTAAAAAATTTAAAAAAAAATATAAACCTTACATAAAAACAATTAATAATTTTTTTTCAAAAAAACTAATAGAAAAGTCTACAAAGAAAAGAGTAAAATTTGACTTAATTACATCATTTGCTGTTTTTTACGACATCAAGAAACCTAATTTATTTTGTAAAGATATTAGCAGTTTACTAAGTGACAAAGGTATTTGGATTTTAGAATTTTCATATTTACCTCTTATGCTTAAAAACTTGACCTACGATCAAATTTGTCATGAGCATGTAACTTATTATAATTTATCAGTTTTTAAAAAAATAGCAGAAAATAACAATCTCAAAATTTTAAATGTCAAATTTAATGAGATTAATGGAGGCAGTGTTGAGATTATTTGTTCGAAAAAAATTAGTAAATATAAATCAAAAGACAAATTAATCAATGATATTTTGAAAGATGAAAAAAAAATTAATATGAATTCATATTTTAAATTTAATAAAAGAATAAATAAAGTCAGAGAAAATTTAAAATTATTTTTTAAAAAAAATAAAAAAAAAAGAACCATAGGATATGGAGCGTCAACAAAAGGAAATATTATTTTGAATCAATGTAGTGTAACCAATAAAGATCTCTCATATATTTGTGATGCAAATAAATTTAAGTTTAATAAATATACTCCTGGTACAAATATCAAAATTATCTCAAAAGAAAAAATGAGAGTTTTAAACCCACATTTTCTATTAGTACTGATTTGGTCTTTTAGAAGAGAAGTAATCTCAGAAGAAATTAATTACATAAAAAAAGGAGGTAGTTTAATATTCTTACTACCAAGATTTCATATTATAAATAAATTTAACTATAAAAGATTTTTTAAAAAAGATTTTAAGTCTTTATCATACAAATATTAAAAAATATGTTGCTATCAATTTGTATTCCAACACTTGACAGACAAGAACATCTTGATAATTGTTTAAACTCTATTTTAATTTCTTCAAAAAATACCTCTAATTTAAAATTCGAAGTTTGTATTTCTGATAATGGTTCAGATTACGATGTTCAAAAACTAATTAGCAAATATGATAAAAATTTAAATATCAAATTTAAAAAAAATTCCAAAAATCTAGGTTTTTCTCTAAATGCCATTCAATCAGTTTCAATGGCTAGTGGAGAATTTGTTTGGTTGATTGGAAATGATGATTTGCTTTTACCTTGTACTTTAACTATTTTAAAAAATTTACTGGTGACAAATACAGATGTTGAATTCTTTTTCATAAATTCTTACTTCTTAAATTCTCAAGAATTAAAAAAACACTCAAGCCCAATTAATACAGAAAAAATAGAATTAAAGAATTTAAGAAGTATAAGTTCCTTGAAAAAAGATAAAAGTGGAAATTTTTGGGATGTTATTGATCCAAAAGTTTCTTGGGATTTTTTAATTGGAATTTTTTTGAGCGTTTTTAAAAGAGATAAATGGATACAGAATTTAGATGTTTTAAATCAAAAAGAAATAGAGGATATTTCTACATGGTCTAATTTTGATAATACTTGTACGCATCCAAAAGTATTATCTTCAGCTTTTAAAAATTCAAAAGCGTATATTTGTTCTAAGCCGTTAAGTATAAATTTAGTAGGAGAAAGAGAATGGTTTAGTTTATATAATTTTATTGAAATAGTTAGAATTCCTGAACTACTCGATTACTATAGATCTTTAGGTATGCCTTTATTGAAATTTTTATATTGCAAGAATTTTGCATTAAGAAATTTTTCAAATTATTTTTTTAAGATTATAATTGGAGGTAACAAAACTGGTCTAAACTACGTAAATTTTAAAAGACACTTTTTATGTAATTTATACTTTCCTAATGTATATTTATCAGTGTTTTATTTCTTAATTCGATATGTAAAAAAAATTATTTTTTTAAAAAAATGAAAATATTTTTAACTGGTGGTAGTGGTTTTATTGGAAATGCATTTATAAAATTAGCAACAAAAAAAAATAATCAGATTTTTGCTATTTCAAGAAAAAAACAAAAACAAAAAGCAAATTTAAAATGGTTGCGTGGGGGACTAGATAGTGACTGGTCAAAATATTTTAAACAAGTTGATATTTTGGTTCATATGGCATCTGCCGGCGTCCAAAATAAAAAAAAAAATAAAGAAGTAATTAATACAAATGTTACGAATTCTTTAAAGCTTGTAAAAAATGCGATAAAATCTGGTTGTAAAAAATTTTTAATAATAAGCAGTAGTTCTGAATATGGAAACTACTCTTTTAAACTTAAAAAAATTAATAAAAATTCCAAAAGATCTCCTAAAACACCTTACGCTAAAAGCAAAGCTAGGTTTACTAATGAGATAAAAAAAATATCAAAAAAAAATTCTTGTAAGTTTAGAGTCATGAGATTATTCCCAGTTTTTGGAGAAGGTGAAGGAAGAAAAAGACTGCTGCCATCCTTAAGAGAAGCCGCAAAAAAAGGAAAAAATTTTAAAATTCAAAATCCTAAAGAGTTGAGAGATTTTACGGATATAAAATTTGTTTCTAAAGTTTTACTTGATGCCTGTAAATTTAAAAACAAATCTAAAAAATTTGAAATTTATCATGTTTCCTCCAACAAGCCAAAAACAGTTAGCGAGTTTGCTAAAATTTATTGGAAAAAATTTAATGCAAAAGGTAAATTAATATTTAGTAACGAAAAAAAAATTTATTCAAGACATTTATCTGATATATCTTCAACTTGGAAAGTAAAAACAAAATGAATAATTTAAATACAGCAATAATTTTGTGTGGAGGCAGAGGAACAAGACTAGGTAACTTGAGTAAAAAATTTCCAAAAACGTTAGTTAAAGTCCAAGGTAAAGAAATAATGTGGTATATTCTAAAAATTCTCAAAAAAAACAATATAAACCATATAATTCTTCCACTAGGTTATAAAGGAAACTTGATAAAAAGCTTTATTAAAAGAAATAAAAATTTTAATCTAAAAATAGACTGTGTTTCGACAGGAAAAGATTCCAATATTGGAAGAAGAATATTTAAAATACTTCCTAAAATTGGCTCAAGTAGTACTTTGCTACTCAATGGAGATGCAATATTAAACGTTAATTTTAAAAATATTTACAAAAAACACGAAAAAAAAAAAATGGATATTACTTTTTTATCTAGTCAAATAACCTATCCATATGGAACAATAGGTATTGTGAAAAATAAAATAAAAGATTTTAGAAGAAATCTAATCTACGATAGTATTTCAACAAGAGATAATAATCAGTATAAGGCCTTTAATTATAGTGGAATTTCACTAATTAAAACTAAGATGCTTTACAAATATAAGAATTTATATAAATCATGCTCTAATTTTGAACAAACATTTTTTCCAAAAATTATATCAAGATATAAGAGCGATATTGTAAAAATCGATGGATTTTGGCATTCGATAGACAATGTAAAAGATCTAAAAATTGTTGATGAAAAAGGTAAGAAAAATAAAAAATATTATTTAACAAAAAAGTTACAAAAAATATTAATGAAATTTTAACTATCATGACAAATTGTTTAATATGCAATAAAAGTGACAATGTATCACTACACAGTGAATATCTCTTAGAGATTAAAGAGGATAAAGATTATTTTAAAGATGCTAAAATTTATAGGTGTGCTGATTGTGATTTTTCACTAGTAGATCCTATGCCTACATCAAAAAAGCTAAATGATTTTTATGAAAATGTTTATAGATCTGAAGGAAGACCACCATACCTAGTAAGTGAAAATTATGAAGATCAAAAAAAACATTACCTGGAAGATAAAAATTTAAGTTATCTACTTTATATAACAACTTTAATTGATTTTAAAAAAATTAAAAATTTATATGATTTTGGCGGTGGAGACGGGGATCTTGGCTATGCATTAAAAAAAAAATTTCCAGGATTAAACTTATATTGCACTGAAGGAGACAGTTCTTGCGAAAGAATATTGAGGGACCGTGGTTACCAAAACTTAAAAAATTTTGAAGAAATTAATAAAAAATTTGATCTAATAATTACAACACATTCCTTAGAACACATACCTGATATAAATAAGATTTTTCAAAAGTTCAAATCACTTTTAAATCCTAATGGTTTAATTTTCTTTGAAGTACCTAATTGTTCTGGTGAATACTGGGAAGGCCGCCCGTATGACAGCCCCCATCTTTTATTTTTTACAAAAAAAAGTATTGAAAAATTAGCAAAAATACATGAATTTGAAATACTAAATTTTTCATTTTCGGCTTACTCTTTTAAAAATGATCATAAGTATCAAAGAGAATCTCAGTATACTTATTATCGAGGTCTTAAAGGGATATTACCTTTATCAAAAATAAAAAAGATATTGAAAAAAATATTACCAAAAAAATTAATAAGTTTTCGGCAAGATTTGATACATATGAAAAATATTAGAAAAGATATAAAATTAAATTGGTTTGTAAATAATACAGGTGATAATTGTTACATTAGAGGAATTTTAAAAAAAAAATAACTCTAAGTTAACCAAAAATGAGAAAAACCAATCCTTTAATCAGCGTAATCATAAATTGTCATAACGGTGAAAAATACCTTAAAAAATGTATTAAGAGCGTCATAAGTCAGGACTATAAAAATTGGGAGATAATTTTTTGGGATAATTGCTCAAAAGATAGAAGTGTTAAAATTTTAGAAAAATTTAATAATAAAAAAATTAGAAAATATAAATCAAAAAAATTTTGTAAATTATATAAAGCAAGAAATCTTGCTTTACAAAAAGCAAAGGGTGAATTTATTGCATTTTTAGATGTCGATGATTATTGGAAGAGAGATAAATTACAACGCCAAATAAATTTATTAATGAAATCAAAAAAAGAATATAAGATGGTGTACTCAAATTATTTTGTAAAAGATCAAAATAAGAAGCAATTTAAAATAAAGTATTCAAAAAAATTACCACAAGGTAGTATAACTCAAGATTTACTCAAAAGTTATGATGTTGGGATTTTATCAGTTTTAGCCAAAAAAGAAGTTTTTAAAAAAAAAAAATTCAATATAAATTATGACATAATTGGAGACTTTGATTTTTTTGTTAATTTTAGCCTTAAAAATAAAATTGCAGTGATCCAAAAACCTTTAGCAATTTATAGAGTGCATGGTGAAAATTTATCATCTAAAAAATTACAACAATATAAAAATGAATTAAAATATTGGTTAAAAACGTCAAAGAGCTTAAAAAAATTTGAAAATTATTCTTTTGCTTCTATAAAGTACTTATTATTTAAACTTGAAATTAAAAATTTGATAAAAAATTTTTTAAAAATAATGGGCGTGTAGTTCAATGGTAGAACGCCACGTTGACATCGTGGAGGTCATAAGTTCGATTCTTATCACGCCCACCATTTATTTCTTTTCAAAAATAAAATTAAAAATATTTTTCAGCTCAGGTTTTTTATAGTAATCAAAATTTTCATTTCGCTTTTTAATTTTGAATTTAAATTTACTCTCTTCCATAATTTTAAAAACATTTTCAATTTGATCTTTAAAATTTTCATTAAGTTCTACAGATATGCTTTTGATCTTAGGATCATGTAAAAAATTTGATGCTCCTTTCAATATCAAATGTTCAATTCCGTCAACATCTATCTTAATGTAATCAGGAATTTCTAAAATTTTATTTTCTAATAAGTAGTTTATTGAAGTACCATAAATTTTATATTTATTTGGCGAGTCAAAATTTTTTCCTTGAAAATCGTAGTTTTCTCCCCAAGTGTGTTGTGCAACACCTTCCATGAATTTTCCTTCTTTAAAAATTAAATATTTATTATCTACGTTCGAAAGCGGGAATTGATTTATCTTTATTTTTTCTTCCAGGTTATTAATTGAAATATTTCTTGTTAATAATCTTAAGTTACTTGTAGAGGGCTCAAAACTTACAACCTCAATATTTTCAAATTTGAGCGCAGCATATATTGAATATATTCCTATATTAGATCCGATATCCCAAAATCTAATTTTTTCTTTTCCATTTTCAAATTTATCAATCCAATCTAAAGTTTCTGGTTCTTTAGTAAAAAATTCATCAATCAAAAAGCTAGTAATATAGTTAGGTGTAAAAAACTTAATATTATTTTTAAGAATCTTAATATTCTTATAAGAGTCTCTATCTATAAATTCTGAAAAAAAAATTAAAAAACTTCTACGTGTTAATTTTTTAAGTAAACCATCTATAAGTTTTAAAAATTTATATATTATGTAGGAGAGTCTTTTAAACATCTGACTATAAATTTTTTAACATTTTTAACTTTAAAACTACAATAAATTATTAGAAATGCGTGGTAAAAACCTTATTTACATTGGCTAGAAAACATATTATACAATCGTGCCTGGTGATTATTGCGAAGGGGCCACACCCGATCCCATTCCGAACTCGGAAGTTAAGTCCTTCAGCGCCGATGGTACTTTGTCTTAAGATAT
>MDTG01410064.1_pt1 | contig 16402 bp, 14 predicted proteins | sample 811421 | NCBI WGS metagenome assembly MDTG01 (sample SAMN05326645, study PRJNA326480) | marine metagenome | isolation source: seawater | place: Pacific Ocean: South East | collected 2011
TACTATTTTATATTTTTTTTTAATATCTTGTGGAATTTCCTTTATATTTTGAATGGATCCTTTGTGTTCAATAATTTTATTTTTTAATTCTACATTCCATAATCCTTGGATAGTCAATTCTTTCATTAGATGTTTATTAATCACTACAAATTCTCCTGCTAGAGTTCTACGAGAATATATATTACTCGTAAACGGTTCAATACATTCATTATTTGCTAAAATTTGACTTGTTGATGCTGTTGGCATTGGTGCAACACATAGTGAATTACGTACACCATATTCTAAAATAGATTGTTTTAAACTATTCCAATTATGTAAATCTGATGGAACTACATTCCATAAATCAAACTGAAATACTCCTTTACTTAGTGGCGAACCTTCAAATGATGAATAACAACCACAATATTTTTCATTACGAAGAAAGAGTTTATAATTATGATCACAAATTTCATAACGTTCATATTGTTCTTCATAAAGACTTTGTTGTCTCTTTAAAAATTGTGAAAATGATTTATAAAATGATTTACCAAATATTTCTTCCATTGTTGGTTTTACACTATGATATAATTGTGTTATATTTCCTTTTAACTCACGACTTAATTCATCATGATCAAAATAGATAAAGTCTTTATAATAATGATTTTTTGTAAAAATGGGTATAAACCATTTTAAAAATCCAAGGGGTGGATTAAATATATATTTTATAAACTCACCTTGTAATTTATAAATAGAATTATATCTGTTTTTTGCAATTTTATTACTGCGATTCATTGAACCATAATAAATTGTTTCGAAAATATTTTTATTTACTTTTTGTGCATTATCACTATCAAATGGAATATCTAATTTTGCAAATGTATCTGCCAATCCCTGAACACCTATACCAATTGGACGATGATTGATATTACTTTTATATGTTTTAGATGTAGGATAAAAATTACAATCAATAATTTTATTTAAATTTTCAGTAAGTGTTTCTGTAATATTTTTTAAATGTTCATAATCAAAGTAATAATATAATTTTGTTTTTAATACATCATATCCACCTAAATAATTTCCATTTATAAATAATTGTGGAACACTTCTAATTTCTTTATTCAGTTCTTCGCTTTTTTCTTTATAAAATTGTTGGCGTACTTCATCATCATCCATTTCAATAATTTCATACTTTAACGCAAAGTCATCTAATAATGCCTTTGCCATTTTACAATATTTACAATGTGTTTTTGTATAGATTATAATATTTTCACTTGATTCTAATATATTTTTTTGTTTTACATATTGAGGTAACGCAATACTTGCCAAATTGCAAACTGCTGTTTCATCTTTATCACTATATTCCATAATTTCACAACATAAATTTGAAGATTTAATTATTCCAATATTTTTTTGATTTGATTTTTCATTTGCAGAATCTTTATAAAGCATATAAGGAGTTCCTGTTTCCATTTGACTATCTAAAATTTGAAACCACAATTCACGCGCTTTTATTTTTTTATTATATTTTTCTTCAATTACATATTGAGTATATAAAGTTTCAAAATCATCTCCATAACAATCGGATAATCCAGGACATTTATTTGGACACATTAAATACCAATAATCATTTTGTTCTACTTTTTTCATAAATAAATCTGGTATCCAAAGAGCATAAAAAAGATCCCGAGCGCGCATTTCTTCATCTCCATGATTTTTTCGTAATTCTAAAAAATCTTCTATATCAGCGTGCCATGGTTCTAAATAAATCGCAAAACTTCCACTCCGTTTTCCTCCACCTTGATCTACGTATCGCGCTGTATTATTAAACACTTTTAACATAGGAACAATACCATTTGATTTTCCATTTGTACCAATAATTTTCGTATCTTTTGCTCGAATATTATGAATATGCATTCCAATTCCGCCTGCCCATTTACTAATTGATGCACAATCATGAAGTGTATTAAAAATTCCATTAATTGAGTCATCTTCCATAGAAATTAAATAACATGAACTCAATTGAGGTCGTTTTGTACCAGAATTAAAAAGAGTAGGTGTTGCATGAATAAAATATTTATTAGACAATGCTTTATAAGTTTCTTTTACTTTTTCAATATTTTCTCCATGAATCTGAATTGCTACTCGTAACCATAAATGCTGGATTCGTTCATGTATTTTATCATTATGTTTCATCAAATATGCTCGTTCCAATGTTTTAAATCCAAAAAAATCTATTTCATAATCTTTATTATTATCAATAAAACTCTCAAAAACTGTAGCGTGTTTTTGAATTATTTTTAAAAAATCTTCATGTAAATAACCTTCGTTATTATTATAAATATCTTGATAATTACATAAAAAATTAGGAGAAACTTCTTTTTGATGATTTGAAATACAAAGTGCACTCGCAAGTTTATAATAATCATAATTTGTTGTTCCAAGTGAAGCGCATGTTTCACACATTAATTCATCAATTTGAGAAGTTTTAATATAATTATGTAATTGATCCATTATTTTTTCTACAATTACATTATAATCCATCTTTATAGCGCACATTTCTCCAATTTTTTTAATTCTTTCTAATATTTTTATATAATTTAAAATTTCTGTTTTTCCATCTCGTTTTGTAACATACATATCAAGATTATTCATATTTAAACTTATAAATAAAATTCAAGTGAAATTTTTAAATCAATTTCAGTAGAATCTAAAATTAAAGATGAATTACTTGGATTGGTGGAGTATTTGGTTCTTGAGGTAATTTTTTTTTTTTACTTTTATATTTTAAGTAAGAATCTTCAATGGTTTGTTCTATTTGAATTTTATTCCAAATTTCTTGCATCTTTAGAATTGCTTTTTCAAACCATAATTTATTCCGAGGTACATAAACACATGAATATATATCTAGTTTCCAGTAAATATTTCTAAACCATCTTACTCCATTTTTACCAATAGACGGATCTGATATATTATATTTTGCGTATGTTTCTTCTATAAAATCATTTAATTGTGATTCTTTATTTTGAAATAAAGGTGCATATTCGTATAGAAATGTATCATTATTTTTAATCAATACTACAATCATTCCTTTTTTCAAATTATATTTATCTTTTTTAAATTCATATTCACTTTCATATTCTGTAAATTTTGTTTCCACAAAATCACAATCGGGTAAGTCACATACTTCCATTTGTGTTTGCATTTGAATATAATATTCCATTTTTGGAATTTTTGTAATTTCACGAGAAACTACATTTTTTATTTCTAGCATACGACCATTATTTTTTTCACTTGTTACAATGCCATCTGGAGACGCTGCCAAAAATGGAATTGTTTTGTGAGGAATACATCCAAATTCTTCTACTACTACATCATTGAAATATTCATAAAATAAGATGGAAAGAGGTTCGTATTTATGACCCCAATTTAATGGTGAATCGCTTAAATTATTTTTTACAAAACTACCAGTTTCCGGTGCGAGTTTTTCATATATAAGTTGATTTATTGCACTTGGAGTAGAAAAAATCTTCCAAATATTACTACCTGTTAAATGTTTTTTGCGAAAATCATACCATTCTGGTGTTCTTTGAACTGGTTGAGGTACATCTTTTAAATACTGTATTTGTTCTTGATTTGAAGTTGTATGATCAAAACGTTCGTCGGATTCTAAATAAGATCTATTTATCCAGTTATTTTCAAGAAATAAAGATTCAATCACTTTATTATAAAGAGTTGTAAATTCTTCTTCTTGTATTATATTTTCATATTGAATATAAATTTCATTTTTCAAAAAAGAATCAAAATTGTAATCATGATAAAATAATGGATCCATATTTTGTAAAATACATTGTAATTGCTCTTTTAACGAATTATTGAACTGGATTATATCTTCTTGGTTCATATATATGTATATAGTGTTTAGGGTTTAATATCATTTTCAATTTTACTTTCTCCAGTTGCTTGTTTTACCTTTTTAATTGTCTTTGTTTTTTGATTGGATGATTTCTTTTTTAAGGATGAATTAAAGTCTTTATTTAACGTAAATTTCCTTAGATTTGAATTAAATAAAATAATATGGATTGTTTCAATAAATCCACTTTCTTCGTTATATAATAATTCTGAATTTTTTGTTAATTTTTTTCTATCAACTAGTGCAGATATATATTTTTGGGTTTGTTTACATTCATTTTGTGTTAAATTATATTCATTTTTAAGAATTGTTTTTACATGATGATTTATTTTTTTAATTTTTTCGGTTTTTGTTAATTTATTCCAAGGTTGTTTTTTATGTTCTTTCATTTCATCCATTAAAAAAGAATGAACGTCTTCTTCATTTGCCTCATTTTCTATTTTTTTATCAATATTATTTCCTGTAGCAATCATTGTTTTATATTTTAGAGTATTATAGTCTTTACATGCACTTTTTATATTTTTTTCATTATCTACCGAACTCATAATATATATACTTGTCTTTAAGTGTTTAAACAATATTTTTATTATTTCAATATAATGAAACAAATTGTTTTTGATGATCCTTATTTAAAAAAAAATATAAGTTTAGATAATGAATTATATATTATAGAAAATCAATCTATTTATTTATATAATTTATATCATAATATTGATTTTTCTTATAATCATGTACTTAGTCAAGAAATCAAAAAAAAACACTCATCTTATAAAAGTCAAGATAAAAAAAAGAATAGATATGATGAATCACAACATATAACATATGATGAATTATTGAAAAAAATATATGAAAGTGAATTAAAATGTTATTATTGTAAAAAAGATTTGATTTTGATGTATAAAAATAAAAATGAAAAAAATCAATGGTCCTTAGAACGGTTTGATAATAACTTAGGACATTATGAGTCAAATACTTGTATTAGTTGCCTTGGTTGTAATTTACAACGTCGCAATGAAAATCATGAATACTTTAAACAGTCAAAACAATTAAAAGTTACAAAAAGATAATATAAATAATTATATATATTTATATTATGGTCTCATTTTTAGGCGGACTTTCATGGATTTCCATGTGTGTTCCCATTTATACAAAATGTAGTATGTGTAAATATTATCATTATACAAATAAATATAATGGTAAATGTAAAAAAGTAATTTTATTAAATAACCAACCATATATTGTAAAAAATCCTCAAAACTATTTTATAGAAGATGATTTATATGTAAATATCGAATATGCACGTTATAATGAAGATTTGTGTGGAATAAATGCGAGTTTTTATGAAAGGCGTTTAAAGTAATATAGTATTTTTATTTGCAATATTAACAAGAGAATTATAATCTAATGATTTTGGTCTTTCAATTGGTAATTGAAGTGCTCTATCCCAAAATAATTGACTAAGTGCTCCCATTGCTCGTGAAATACCAAATAATACCGTATAATATTGATATTCATTTAATCCATAATATTTTAATAATATTCCAGAATGATTATCTACATTTGGATATGGATTTTGTATTTTTTCTTTCTTTTTTAAAATATTAGGAACAATTTGATATAGTTGTTCAACTAATTTAAATAATTCATAATCTGGTAAATATTTTAATGCAAATTCTCTTTGACAAGTATATCTTGGATCGGTTTTTCTTAATACCGCGTGACCATATCCTGGTATAACTTGCCCTTTATCGAGTGTTTCTATTACAAAATTATATATATTTTCTTTATTCATTTCCTTATTTTCTAAATGAAATTTATCTTGTAATTGTTGAATCCATTTTAATACTTCTGCATTTGCAGAACCATGTAATGGACCAGCAAGAGCATTTAATCCAGAAGCATATGAAATATATGGATCTGCTAAGGTAGAACCAACTAAATGAGTTGTATGCGCCGAAGCGTTGCCTCCTTCATGATCACTATGAATACAAAAATAGAGTCGCATTAATTCATGAAATTCTTCATTCTCAAAACCAATCATAGAACAAAAATTACCAGTATAATCTAATGCATCATTTACTTTTGGAACACTATATATATCTTTGTATTTAATGTTGTATATCATTGCTGAAATCATAGGTAGTTTTGCAATAATATTTAATGTATCTTCATAAGTATAATTCCAATATTCAGATTTAGGTACTCCTTCTTGATATGCTTTCATAAAATAACTTTCATTTTGACATAAAGAAAGAGCACAAGACAAAGTATTCATTGGATGATTATTTTTTGAATTTAATTTTAAAAATTCTATTACATTATCGCTTAATTTTGTACGGTTTAATAGTTCTTTTGATAATGAATCTACACAAGGTTTTGTTGGAATTTTTCCACACATTAATAACCATAACATTGATTCAGGCATCATAGAACCGTCTTTTTTATATGCTGGTAATTTTTCTTGACATTTTTCAATAGATAAATTACGAATGCAAATTCCTTCATTTTCATCCAATAATGATGGTTCCCAATATAAACTTTTGATACCTCTTGAACCATTTAAACATTGATTAATTGTTACTTCTCCAATTACTTTATTTCCATGATTTGTTTTCAAATCTTTTATTTTTTTTTGAAAAATTGGAATTTGTCTTTCAATATTATCTTTCAATATATTACTACTATAATGTCTAATGGAATAAAGGTTTGGTTTATTTTTTATTATAGTTTTTAACATTATAATAAAAAATATAAATTATTTTTATATTTTTTTAATACATAATTAGTTATTTATATTAATGAAAATATAAACTCATTTCTTTATTTTTACATGTAAAACCTAGTTTTTTATAAAATCCTTCTACATTATCATTACAATTTAATATGACTTTATAACATTGCTTCTCTTTTGCATATGCAATAACATATTTCATTAATTGTTTTCCTATTTTTAAAGAACGATATATTTCATCAACCACTACATCTTCAATATGTCCTACATATTCACCATTATGTATCATTTTACGTTCTATAATTAAAGTAATGCATCCTTGTACATTTAATGAATCATCTATACTTATAAATATAGTTTGATTTTTTACAATATCTAAAAAATCTTCATTATTTAATTCTTTACAATAAGATAACTGATCATAAATTGTAATCATTTGATTTTTTATATGTTCAATGAATAATATATTATCAAATCCTTTTGATTCAATTAAATCATATAATTTAATAATCATATAAATATTAAATATAAAATTAAATTACTTAAACCTTTTTATTTAAAGTCATAAAATGAGTGCGTTACTTACAAGTCAAAATGATATTTTACTAACAAAATTGTTAGGATTTTATTATGAAAACAATAATTTACAAAGAATGTTGTCAATTATAAATGGTACATCTAAAATTTCTTTACGAATTGTAGATTGGTTTTCTACAAATTATTCTAAAAAAAATTTTACAATGTATGAAACGGAAAAAAATCCACGATTTAAAGTGTATGAAGATTATAAATTAAAATTAAAAGCATATAGTAAAAAAAGGTTTGACCCATTTTGTAGATGGGATCGTATACAAGTTCCTGTTGAAAAAGACAGTGAATATTCATTTGAAACAACAATAGGTCAATTGAATTTTTTTAAATGGGCATTAGAAAACAATATTATTGATTATATTGATGCACATTATAATGATATTGAAGAAGATATGAATGAAAATAATAGTTTATCTAAATCACGAAAAACACCTAAATTAAAGAAAAATGAAAATACAAGAAAAAAAAGAGAAGAATTATCTATAAATGCAATAAAAACATTTCGTCAAGAAAAGGTTGAAATTATTGTAAAGTTTAATTAAACATAAATAAATAGTTATACTATGGGAAATAAACAAAGTTTGCCTCTTTGTCATTTTGAAGAATTACAGCAAAAAATATCAGAAAGTTCTAATTCTTTCTTTTTAATCAATACATTAGAAACAAATGAACAAACTTGTTTAATTTATGGTACATTAACGCCTGATGAAGAAATTGATAAAATTAATGAATGTTTAAAATATAAAACAAAAAAATCAATTATTATTTATGGTAAAAATTATCATGATCCAAAAATTCATACTAAATATTCACAATTGAGTCAATATGGTTTGTTTAATATTAAATTATATATTGGTGGATTATTTGAATGGTTATTATTACAAGAAGTATATGGTTCTATTTTATTTCCAACAACTTCATCAGAATTAGATATTTTAAAATATAAATAAAATTGAATTAAACATGATGTGGTTTATTTTATATACAACATCATGAATTTCTTACAACAAACAAAACTATCTAAAGTAGAATGGTGTAAAATGGAAGAAGCAATTACAAATAAAAAGGAACAACATATTTTGCAAATGATTGAAAAGGGATATAATGATCCAACCATTCAGTATAATCCATTTATTTCTTTGAGAACCTTTTTAAACATTGATAAACAATTTGATGAATTTATTTTTGAAAAGGTAATAAAAGAAAAACTTTCAAAATTAAATAAAAAAAATATACTTCAATTAGATTCATGTGATTATTTTAAAGTTCATTCCAAAAAATCAATATCAAAGGCGGATAAGATTAAGATGACCAATTCTATTCGCTTGCTTGATAATAGTAATTCAACAACAAAATATGAAGACTCTATTATTGAATATATGATTTTACGCGAAATAAAAACACTTTCAAAATTATTGCAAAAAAAGAAAGAAGATAAAAAATATGGACTTACTTTATTTAATTTGTATTTTATTCAAAAAATTCATTCAACCAAAATAAATACACATATGAAAGATATTATTAATTATATTTTGAAGAATCATTTGAAAGATCTTAGTGTAGAAATGATTCTAAAAAATGTATCTAAATATATTGAACACAACCCAATATTTCAATGTGAAACTTATTCCTTATATTCACATCAAAAAGATATATTTCAGTTTTTCAAAAAGAATCAAGAACAATCAAAATTAGTATTTTATTGTGCTCCAACATCATCGGGAAAAACGCTAACACCATTGGCGCTGACAAGCGAATATAAAGTGTTATTTATGTGCGCCTCAAAACATATTGGTCTTAGTTTAGCAAAAAGTGGATATTTTCTAAATAAAAAAATTGGTTTCGCATTTGGTTGTAATGATATAGATCAAATACGATTGAATTATAACGCGATTAATAGTTATAAAGAAGGAACATATAAAAAATTACCAGATCATAGTGATGGTAAAAAGGTAGAAATTATGATATGCGATTTAGCATCGTTTGAGTGTGCAATGTTGTATATGAAATCATTTCATCCATTAGAAAAAATAATCTTATTTTGGGATGAACCAACCATTGGACTAGACATGAATACACATCCTTTACATGAAATTATTGAAAAAAATTGGTCTATAAATATGATACCAAATGTAATCTTTTCTTGTGCAACACTTCCAAAGAAAGACAAAATACAATCTGTTTTAACAAATTTTCAAACTAAATTTACAGGTGCTTTGATAGAATATATTGAATCTTATGATCAAAATACAAATTTGATGATTTATGATGAATGTGGAAATATTCTAATGCCTCATATGTATTTTGAAGATTACAATAAAATGAATGAATTTATACAATATCAAAGTAAGAAATATTATAAATTTTATAATTGTAATGAATGTGCAAAGTTTATCTTGTATTATGATAAAAATATTGATAGTACTTTTATTCAAACATATTTTAATAGTCTAGATACAATTACAATGTTTCATATTAAAGATATATATATACATTGTTTAACAAAAATATCTTCCGAGTCTTGGAAAAAAATACGCGAAACGTATTTACTTGAAAATCCACTTTCAACCATTCCTCATAAAGATATTGGTTGTAATTTGACTACAAATCATGCATCTAGTTTAACAAATGGACCAACGTTGTATATTTCAAATGATGTTCAAAATATTTGTAAATATTTACTTCATATTACAAAAATGGACCCCAAAATACTTCAAAAAATTCAAGAAAAAATAGATGAAAATACCACAATATCTTCTCAACTAAGTAAAAAACGAAAAAATTACGAAGATAAGATTGAAAAATTTAAAAATAATGAAAAAATCATGGAACAAATGCGATTTCCGAAGGATATTTTAGAATTAAATAAGGAAATTCAAACTTTAGAATCTAGTATTCACAGTTTAACGCTAGATAATGTGTTTAAACCAAATACACGCGATCATTTTCAAAAATGGAATCAATATCCAGAATTAGAATACGATTTATGTGATATATACACATCACATGTTGAAGATTCCGATATTAAAAGGGTAATGGAATTATATACAATTCACGCTTTATATAAAATTTTACTGCTAATGGGTATTGGTGTATTTTCCAATGAAATTATGCCATGTCATGAACAACATGTTGCGGATATTCGAGAAGAAAATAATAATTATGTAGAAATTATGAAAATGTTGGCAGAACAAAAATCATTGTATTTGATTATTGCAAATAGTGATTATATTTATGGTACCAATTATCAGTTTAGTCATTGTTATTTGGGAAAAGACATGAAAAACATGACTCAAGAAAAAATAATTCAGTCTATTGGTCGTATTGGTCGTCAAGATAAAAATAAACATTTTAGTTTTAGGTTTCGTTCAAAAGAACAAATGGATATATTATATCAAATACCGGAAACCAGTATTGAAGCAGAAAATATGAATCGTTTGTTTAAAAGTAATTAATACAATAACCTAATGAATTAAAAATATAATAATATAATAATGATACCCCATATTTTTAATTTATCTTTAAAAGAAATAGAAGATTTTATGAATAAACATTTAAATGTCAAACAAGATAAAAAAGTGGAAAGTGGAGAAGTATTTACACCTTTTCATTTGGTGGTTGAAATGATAAATACTTTTCCAAAATCAGTATGGAAAAATCCAAATTTAAAATGGTTAGATCCAGGATGTGGTGTTGGTAATTTTTCAATGGTTGTCTTTTATTATTTGGACAAAGGGTTAAAAAATTGGGAATCAAATTCCTCCAAACGACGAAATCATATTATTAAAAATATGTTATATATGATTGAAATTACACCAAACAATGTAAAAATTGTAAAAGAATTATTTGGAGAAAATGTAAATGTTGCACAACATGATTTTTTATTAGAAAAAGACAAATGGAAAACATTATTTGAAGTAGATAAATTTGATATTATCTTAGGAAATCCTCCTTATAATAAAAATGGTATGCGTGGAAAAGGAAGAAGTAATATTGGATTAACTGTTATATGGAGTAAATTTGTTGATTTGTCTTTATTATCTTTAAATCCAAAGGGATTTTGTTTATTTTTTACACCAAATAGTTGGAATGAATTAAAATCACCATTGTCAAAACATATTATGCAACATCAAATTCTAGTATTAAAAAATTTTGATACACCAACTGCTTACAAATTATTTAAAAAGAAAGCAGGTTCATTACCGTTGTGTTATTATTTACTTCAAAAGGTAAAACCAACAAAAAAGACAAAAATATATGATTCTTTTACTGAACATTTTGTAGATTTTGATATCCATAAGTATGAATTTATTCCAAATAAAAATATTGAACTTGTAAAGAAGGTTCTTTCAAAGACAAAAGAAAATTTAGATGATTATTATTATTTTACACCTCCAAAGGTAAAAAAAAACAAAGAGACTTTTTTTGATACTTATTCAAATAGTCACCCTTATCCATTAATAAATTATGTTCATAAAAAGATATATATATCCTATTCTTCTTCTCCATCATTTTTGCAAAATGGTTGTCCTAAACTAGTATTTCCAAATTATTCCATGGGATATCCTATTTTAGATGTTGATGGAATATTGGATGTTGGTGGACGTTCGTCTTATGTATTATATATAAAAGACAATGACCCTAAAAAATTAAAAAAGATTCAAGAATTCTTTTTAACCAATTTGGCACTAACCTTAATCAATTCATTAAAAACTGCGCAAAAGTTTTTAAGTACACGAACATTTACATTATTTCCGGATGCTTCAAAATTATCTATTTCTATAAATGATAAAAACTTGGAATCTTATTATAAGTTGTCTTCTAAAGATAAAACATGCATAGAACATCAAATTGAAAAAGGGGAAGGAAATTTAACAGAACAAAGAAGAGAAGAAATTATGAATTTTTCATTAGAAACTTATTTATCAAATAATAAAATAGAAGAGATTAAACAAAAAATAAAAAAAAGTGGAGTTTTACAAAAAAGTTTAAAAAGAAAAGGAAAGCGTAATAATAAAACAAAAAAAAATAGATAATTATTTAAATATCAAATAATGATATTTAAATATAGTTTAATTCATATTATTATTAATGATTCCTAAAATTATTCATCAATTGTGGATTGGTCCTCGGCCAGCGCCGACTAAATTTATGGATACTTGGAAAGATAAAAATCCTGATTTTGAATATATACGATGGAATGAAGAAGAAATCAAAAAACGTAAATTAAAATTAGAATGTACGCATCGTATCAACGAAATGGAAGAAATTAACGGTAAAGCAGATATCATTCGGTGGGAAATTCTATATGAATACGGTGGAGTATTTCTTGATGCAGATTCAATATGCGTTGAACCAATTGATGATGTGTTAATGAGTACAGAATCATTTGCAGGTTGGGAACACGAAGAATTAAGACCTGGATTAATTGCAACAGGTACAATGGGATTTCCACCAAAGCACCCACTTGTGAAAGACGCTATACAGTGGATGAAAGAACATTGTGTAAGTGTGCAAAAAACACAACACCGCGCATGGAAAACCGTTGGTCCTGGATTATTAACACGGATGTATCAAACAGGTAAATTTAAAAAAATGAAAATATTTCCATCATATTCTTTTTTACCCATTCATGGTTCAGGAAAGGAATATAGAGGACATGGTAAAATATATGCAAATCAAGAATGGGGGTCAACAAAACAAACATATGAAATTATGAATTCTATGGATATACCTCCCCAATTTTTACCACCATCAGAAGAAAAAAGTGTTTCTATTTTGATTTCAAGTTTAAATACAAAGGCAAAACATGTCCAAGAATGTTTGGATTCTATTAAACATCAACAAGGATTATTTAATATGGAAGTCATTTGGATTAATGACGGGTCTGATTTATTACACACTGCTATTTTGAAAAAAAAACTAGAACAATTTGAAAAAACAACGCGTTTTACAAAAGTTTCTTATTATGAACACGAAGAAAATAAGGGCATTGGATATACATTAAACGAGGGTGTTACTTTGTGTAGTCATGAAATTATTATTAAAATGGATAGTGATGATATTATGTTTCCAGACCGAATTGAGAAACAATACAATTATATGATAAATCACCCAACCCTCAAAATATGTGGCGCCCAAGTTAAAATGTTTGACGATCAAGGAAATGATCGGGGTGTTTCAAAACATCCATCTATTTTGTGGATTCAATATAAAAAAAAACCCAATCATTGGTTTGTAAATCATCCAACAGTATGTTATCGTAAATCTGCAATATTAGAAGCAGGAAATTATGATAAAAATTTGAAACAAATGTGTGAAGATTTTGAATTAGAATTACGAATGTTGAAAACACATGGAATGATATATAATTTTTCAGAACCATTGCTTCATTATAGATTACACGATAAACAAGTAACATATAATGGTGGAGAAGGCGGTAGAGACAAATGGAATGAAATACGAAATAATATTATTAATGGGTTAATTTGAATATAAATAGTTATTATAATGGTAAATATAGTTTTAATAACTTCTGTAATAAATACATATAATAAACCTTAAGCAATTTATTATATTAATATAATATACGATGGATTTTTCTAGTATATTTAAAGGTAAAAAAATAATGTTTTATGGACCCGGTAATACAAGTGATAAAAATACACTTGATATAAGTTATTTTGATTATATAATTATAACAAATAATATGGTAGAATTATTCTTTAACAAATATGGCGAAGAATTATCTTGTAAAATAATTCATTTGGTAAATCAATTATATTCCTTGACTCATTCAGATACAATCAAAAAATATAGTGATAAAATCGAAATTATAATATCAGTTGAAAAAGGTTATAATTATTTAAAAACTAATATGAATAGAGATAATATTTATAAATCACCCAATGTTCCTAGTGTTCGTGGTGTCCCTTTAGGATTGTCACGAATATTAATGTTACTAGACAAAACAATGTTTAAAGAATTATACATTACTGGTGTGACATTTTATAGTGGAAGTAAAATAGAAGAATGTTATGAAAATACACAATATATAATTAAACAAGGTTATAAATATAATATATTTAATGCTGATAAGAAAAAACATAACTTACAATCTAACATTACTTATACGAAAAAAATATGTAATAGTAATAAAAATATTACCATGTGCAAAGATTTACAAGATATTTTATATAAATAATTGATAGTTTATGTTTTAATAGTTGATTATATTTTTCAATGATTCAACATTATTAAACTAAATATTACTAGAAAAATAATAGTGTGGGTTATACAGTAAAAGGAAGCGAAAAAGAAATTGTCATTGAAGATATGTAATATTATAATAAGAAAGTTATAAAACCGGGTCAAATGTCCCAACAAGAACTAATCTTTCTCTACCTGGTTTTTGTGGCATTCCACGATGAGCACCTGAGACACAAGCGATTAACATATCATTTTGTTTAGGTTCAAAAATAATATAATTCTTTTTATCTTCTTGATTTAATGGTTCATATATTTCATATTTTTTATGATATTTTTTCCCTATTATTTTATGAGAACCTTTTATAAAAGAAAAGGGTCCGTCATATATGTCATTAATATCTGTAAAGTATAAAAAATATTTTATTCTAGATGGATATTTATGTGAATCAGCGTGAATTCCCCGTGTCTCTGTAACAGACCTGTTTAAATAAACATTATTATTTATAAATATATATTTAATTTTAAAAGCATCTTCTAATAATTGTTTTATATTTTTATTTATATTACTAATAATAGTATTACATTTTTTATCAAGTGATTTGTCAATATGCCATATATCTAGTAATCCTTCATCGCCGTCTCTTGATTTAAAACGTCTATTTATTATGGTTTTATTTTTATTCCGTAGATTATTAAAGTTATTTTTATTATTATTTTTTATACTATCCAAATCTGTGTTATCAATAAAATTGGATAATGATTTTTTTAAATATTGATAATCATTTACGTCTAAATAATTTTTGCATTCAATATATCCGTTTTCTTCAAATAAATTCATATATATATCATAATAAAATATCTTTGAGATAAATGTATAATATTATGATGTACGAAATAATATAATTGAAGGATTAATATAAATATATAATTTGTTATTTTACATAATTATATATTTTAATTAACATATTTAATAATTTGCTTTGTCATGCCTTCTAAATGAAATAAATCTTTAATTTCATTATAATAATTCCACATATTGTTATATGCTTCTTCGTCTATCCCTTTTATAATATTTTCAAGTTCATTAATTTGTGATATATTTATAACTATACATAATTTATTATAATCAATAGCATCTTGAAAAGGCAACCAATTTTTATCATTCCATATATAAATTGGTATAGTACCTAATAAAAAACATTCAAAAAATCTAAATGACGAACGTCCATATCCACGTGGCGCTAATGAAAATTTTGAATTTATTGTAGTATTTATAAATACTTGTTGAAGATTTCCATTTACATTAGGTGTCCATCCACCAGAATTAATCATTTTAAATGATGGATTAGATTTAAATAGATTTAACATAATTTGTCTAACATTTGGAGTTACATTATTACAGGTTATATTTCCAACAAATGAACATAATATTTCTTTTTCATGATAAGATTTTTTAGGAAATTTAATCAATGTATTATTGATATCTTGATATATTAAAGGTATTGGAATATCTCCACTACATGCACCATATATAATAGTGTCGTTTGGTAACTTTAATTTTGGTCCATCATCATATTGTACTATTGTAAAATATCCATTATCAGAAGGATTTTTATCTATCCATTCATCTAATGATTGTTGCATATCATTTTTTTTATTATTAAACCACCCTTCAATTTGAAAATTAGTCCAATACGCTGGAATATATTTTCTTTTTGTTTTTACTCGATTTCTTAATATATATTTTAAAAAATATTCTTCAAGATATAATCCATTTTTAAATGGAGGGTATGTATCTTTATTTTTACAGTAAAATAATTTATTAGAAATCATCATATTATATTTATTACATAAACTTATATTTAAGTTATAAATTTTTTAACTTAATCTTTTAATAAATATATGCGTGTTGCTATATTATTCAGTGGATATATTCGAAGTTTTGAAGAAGTATATAAATCTATAAAGGATAATTTAATTAA
>MDTG01094382.1_pt1 | contig 16401 bp, 17 predicted proteins | sample 811421 | NCBI WGS metagenome assembly MDTG01 (sample SAMN05326645, study PRJNA326480) | marine metagenome | isolation source: seawater | place: Pacific Ocean: South East | collected 2011
AATATTTATTAAAAAAAAATTTTTTAATAAAGTTGGTCATCGGTCGTTATACTAACGAAGATTATGAAATTAAAATTTTTTGTAAATCTAATAAAATTAATTATCAAATATATAAAAATATTAATAATCCAAATATTCTTAGGGAACTTTCAAATTACAATTCAAACTTATTTATTTCAATATCTTATGATCAGATCCTAGGATTAAAAATAATTAACAGTTTTAAGAATATCATAAATTTTCATGCAGGGGATCTTCCAAATTATAGAGGTAGAAGTGTTGTAAATTGGGCTTTAATAAATGGTGAAAAAAAAATTGGTTTAACAGTTCATAAAATAGATAAGAATATTGACACAGGTGATATTATTTTAAAAAAATATATAAATATTTCTATAAATGATAATTATTTATCAGTTTTAAACAAGATATATAGTGTTTCACCAATTCTAATATTTAAATCCATAAAATTATTAAAGAAAGAAAACTTTAAATCCATAAAGCAGTCACAAACAGGAATTAAAACTAAATACTACAGACATAGGAGGCAAAATGATGAAGTTTTAAAAAGGTTACTAAAAAAAAGAGATGCTCATAATTTTATCAGAGCTTTAACATATCCAGGCCCATATGCTATGGTACTTCATCAAAATAAAATTATCTACATTATTAATTCAATTTATCAAAAAGATTTAAAAAACAATGGTATAAGACAGTTTATTGGAAAATTTATCTATATCCAAAATAATCATTTCTTTTTAAAATGCATAGATGGTTTTCTTCGTATAAATATTTTCATTCATGAAAATAAATAACCCAATATTAATTGCTGAATTAGGTGTGAATCATAATGGTGATCTTGCAACTGCAAAAAAACTAATTGATTTAGTTTCAAAAGCAAAAGTCAATTATACTAAAATTCAAATTTTTGACTCAGATAACTTTGTTTTAAAAAATTCAGATATGGCAAAGTATCAAAAGAAAAATACTCAAAATAAATATAAATCACAGTATGATATGCTAAGAAATTTAACTCTAAGTAATAAAAAAATAACTAATTTATTTAACTATGCAAAATTAAAAAAAATTAACCTATTCGCTTCAGCCTTTGATAATAATTCATTTAGGTTCTCATATTCTTTGAATAAGAGTATTATAAAAATACCTTCTGGAGAAATTACTAATACTCCTTTGCTAGAGCTAATTGGATCAAAAAATTCTTTAACTTTATTATCAACAGGAATGTCCTCTGAAAATGAAATCAAACAAGCTATAAAAATTTTATTAAAAAATGGTCTCTCAATTAAAAAATTGGTTTTGATGCATTGTGTCTCAAATTACCCTACAGAATTAAAAGATTTAAATTTAAGCTATATACCAATAATGAAGAAAAAATTTAATTGTGAGGTAGGTTTCTCAGATCATTCAATGGGAATAAATGCTTCTTTGGCAGCAATAGCACTTGGAGCTAAAATAATTGAGAAACATTTTACTTTTGATAAAAATGCGAAAGGGCCTGATCATAAGGCAAGCATTACCTTTCCTGAATTAAAGCAGCTTAATCAACAAATGATAGAAATATATAAATCACTTGGTCAGTCTAAAAAGATAGTAAATTCTCAAGAAAATCAAACCAAAAAAATTGTTAGAAAAATGATTGTTGCAGCTTCACCTATAAAAAAAGGTGATATTTTTTCAATAGATAATATTATGACCATTAGACCAATGAAAGGTCTTTCGGCTGATAACTGGAATAAAATCTTAGGTAAAAAATCAGATAGAAACTATAAAAAATTTGAAAAAATCAAATTCAAAAAGATTTAAAATTTTATTTTTAACAACCTCTAGGGCTGACTTTAGTTTGATTAAAAACTTATATAAATATTTTAGAGAAGATTGTTCATTTGATTCAAGATTATGTGTTGCTGGATCACATTTAATTAATAATTTTGGCAACACACTCAAAGAAATTCAAAAAGAAGGGATCGCAATCGAATACAAAATTAGAACAAATATTGACTCACTTAATAATGCCAAAAGAAATAGCGAATTATTGATGTTAACAAAAAACTTTACAAATATATTGAATAACTTTAATCCCTATATGTTAATTGTGCTTGGGGACAGGTTTGAATTACTTCCTCTAGTCTATTTTGCTAAATTGAACCGAATATTAGTAACCCATTTGCATGGGGGTGATAAAACTACAGGTTCTTTTGATGATACGGTAAGACACTCTATTACAAAGTTATCTGATTTTCATTTTGTGATAAATGAAGAAGCTAAAAAGAGAGTTATTCAATTAGGAGAAAATAGAAAATTTATTTTCAAAGTAGGTGGGTTTGGTGTAGATAATATATTTCTAAATGATTTTATAAATAAAAAGTCAATTGAAGATCAATTACGAATATCAATTGATAAAAATTTTTTTTTAATTACTGTTCATCCGGATACAGTAAAATCTAAAACTTCAAATCTTATAAATAATATTTTAATTTCATTAAAATCCTTTAGTGATTTTACACTTATCTTCACTAGTCCAAATTTTGACAAAGGTCATCAAATTATTGATAATAGCATAAAAAGATTCTGCCAAAATAATTCTAATGCATTTTATTTCAAATCCTTAGGTGGCAACTTATATTTATCAATTATGAAATTATCATCTTTGGTAATTGGTAATTCATCTAGCGGAATTTTAGAGGCACCATATTTCAAAAAAATTACTGTAAATATTGGTGACAGACAAAAAGGCAGGTCTATGGGCAAATCAATAGTTAATTGCAAAGATAATTATAGAAGTATTACAAAGGCAATAAAAAAATCATTAAAAAATGACTTTCCCTCAAATAATTATAAGATGTTTGGCGATAAAGGCGCATCATTAAAAACTTATAAAAAATTATGTAAAATTATTTTAACAAAGTCTCATAATCCAAAAGAATTCAATGATCTCAAAATTTAATCAAATATCAAACTACAGTATATCCTTATCTAAAACAGTTAAAGATGCTCTAAAATTAATAAATAATAATGAAATTGGTGCATGCATTCTAATAGATGAAAATAATTCTTTCATATCAATAATAACAGATGGTGATTTAAGAAGAATGATCATAAAAACAAATGACATTAATTCACCATTAAATGTATTTAGAAAAAAAAAGTCACTTATCGTAAAACAAGATACCAATCAAGTTGAAGCAGAAAAAATTATGAATAAAGAAAAAATACTCCACTTACCAATCATTAAAAATAAAATATGTAAGTATATTTATGTAAAAAATAATTTTTATAAAGATATTATTAATACAGACTTTATTATACTAGCTGGTGGCTTTGGAAAAAGACTACTTCCCCTAACTAAGAATAAGCCCAAAGCTCTGATTGAATTTCTTGGTAAACCACTAATAATACATATACTTGAAAAAGCAATTAATGATGGATTTATAAATTTTAGTCTGCTTCTTCATCATCAATCAGATATTATTATAAAATTTTTGCAATCCCATGAAATTTCTAAAAATATTAATATAAATTTTATAGTAGAAAAAAAACCTCTTGGTACCATTGGAGGTTTATCATTATTAAAAAAACTTACTTCTGATCATATTTTAGTTACTAATTGCGATGTGATTGCAGACTTAAGCTATAAAAACATATTGCATTATCACCAGCAAAATAATAATAAATTTACAACAGCTACAAAAAAAGAGAGTTTTAACATACCATATGGAGTTATTTCATCCAAAAATAACAAATTAATATTCTTTGCTGAAAAACCCTCTATAGAGTTTGATATTAATTGCGGTATTTATGTCATACATAAAAGTATAATTAAACTGATTACAACCAATAAACATTTAAATATTGATAATTTAATTAAAAATATACTCAAAAAAGGATTAAAAATTAACTCTTATCCACTTCTAGAGTCATGGCGAGATATTGGTCAAAAAGAGCATATTATAAATTTTAAGTTGCAATGATTTTTATTACTGGAATGCACCGAAGTGGAACATCACTTGTTGCCCAAGTATTATATAATTTAGGTTTAGAATTCGGAAATCCCAAAGATTTTATAAAAAAAGATAATTGGAATTCCAATGGATATTTAGAAAATAAAAATTTTATAAATTTAAATAATAAAATTATTCTAGGTAATCAATTAAGTGAAGATTATATACAAAAAAATGTATCAAAATTTTTTCCAAGATTAGTAAATAATCTAATGTCTAAAAAATGGAAATATTTATTTTTCCCAAATCAAAATGAGCTAAAGTCTAATTTTAAAACCATATATGCAAATAAAGAGTTTGACTTTATAGAGAGAAAAAAAGAACTTTTTGTTAAAGATCCTAGATTTTGTTTAACAATTAGATTTTGGCAAAGCATTTATGATATAGATTATATTTTTTTTGCTTTTAGAAATCCATTGAGTGTAGCATCCTCTATTTATAAAAGAGATGGCCTCCCAAAATTTATTGGACTGAAACTTTGGGAATACCATATAAAGACTTTTTTTGAAAATGTTAAAGATGGCACTAAAATTAAATTAATTAATTTTGATAACTTTAGTCAAGAAAGTACTTATTCCTTAGAAATTAATAAAATTCAAAAATCCTGTAAAATATTTAATATTAAAAATACGATCACTGATAATAAAGTATTCAATAAAAAACTTGTTAATAACCATTTTATTGAAAATAATATTTCAAAAAAAAAAATTCATAAACTTTACGAAAATTTATCAAAATTAAGCGAAGGAAATACCTCATTTATTGATTATGATTTTAAAATCAAAAATAATATTTTATCTTAAGATTTTTTCCAAAATAGTTTTTTGGTTTTTCATACTTTTTTATCTATATAAATTTATTGATAAACAATCTTTAAATTTAAAAGAAATTAATTTTTTTGAGTTTAAAAAATCTATTTATTTCTTCTCATTATTTTTTGCATTATCTTATTTTTTAAGATTTCTAAGATTTAAAATATCCTTTTCATTTAAAGAAAAAATTATTTTTCAAGAGATTATTAGTCCTTACTCATTCACATATTTAATTGGATCCATATCTCCTATGAGAGTAGGAGATTTACATAGAGTGACATGGCTAAATAAATATTGTTCAGATAAATCATTTATATTTTATCATCTTGTTTGGGAGAGACTATTTGACTTTACTATTTTAGTAATATTTCTTTTATTAGGAACTTTAATTTATAATAATGATTTAATAGATTATTTTTTTAATATTCAATTAATTATATTATTATTAATATCACTATTAATCTTTCTATTTATAGTATCCAAGTTATTTAGTTTAAAAAATATTAATTATTCAAATATTTTTTTCTCAATTAAAAATAATTTATTCTTATTATTTATATCCTTTTTGATTTGGCTATCTATGTTACTTGCTTATTATTTCTTTTATAAAAATGTTTTACTATTTAGTGATATTAGTATTTTTGCTGTACTCATTTTATTGAGTGTTTGTAATTTGTCATTTATTCTCTCAATTACACCAGGAAATCTGATAGGTTTCCAAGCTATTACTTTATTAATTTTTAGTTTATTAAATTATGAAAATAGCTCTTTGATTATTTTTTCTTCTATTATTATTCAATTAGTTGGTCTATCTATAAATTTCTTATTTTATTTTTTAAGTTTTTTAAAAGTTATTTATAAAAACTAATCGTCAGCTCCATCATTATTGACTGTATGTCTTAGTAGCCATTTATTATTTATTTTCTTCCATATATGAGGTGGTCTAAATTTATCAATAAGTTGATAAAAAAAACTTTCATTAATTTCAAAGTAATCAAGTATTTCTTTAAAGTATCTGTCTGGAAATTCTCCATCAAACTGTTTTACCAAGCTACACGCTTCTTCCCTAGTTATATGTTTATTTCTAATTTCTTGCGAAGCATCATAAGTTGCCCTTCCAATGCCAAATTTAATAAAAGTAGTATAATAATGAAGGTCATCTATTTTATCATCTATGCTATTATACTTACTATAACTACCTTGAGTTCTGAATGGTCTCGCACTAAAGCCAGTATTTTCAGTAGCATAATAATAAACTTCTTGCGGTGTCCATTTAAGGTAATAACCAAGGTAGTGAACTTCAATATCTGTATTTTCATACTCATTATGATTCATAGGTAAATAAGCCTCTAAATCAGAGTATTTGAAATTATATTCATTTATTAATTCTTTTATGTTAATTCCGGATAAGTAAATATTATCAAATTCTTTATATGTGAAATATGAATTATCCCTAAGAGACTGAGAATTTTCAGCAAGTGGATTCCCATATTCAGCTTCATTTTCTCCATAAAAAATTAGATTTATACCAAATTTTTTAGCTAGTTTTGGAGCTAAGTTTTTTTGACCTAATATAAATGTTTGGAAAGGATGTAATAAATTCTCAATAGCTAAAGAGGTAAGCCTTTTGAATACATCGCCATTTGGTCTGAAGGTAACATTATCAAACCCGCCAATATTTATCCAATTTAAAAAATTCTTATACCCATAATCCGTGTATAGGGCTGGAGGCCAAGTAATGGTTAGTGGATTCATCCCATATTTTGTTTTTAATATATGAGATTGGTAGGCACTATCTTTACCTCCACTCCCAGGGACAAGACAGTCATGTTTAGAGTCATTGCTTCTAAACTTGTCTAATAGTTTACAGAGTTCTTCCTCTCTCTGCTCCCAGTCAATTTCATTTTTAATTTTAGCTTGTTTACAAGCATCGCACTCACCATCTAAATTTATATTTAGGTATGTCGAACCATCTCTTGAGGGATTATGTTTAAACTCAGCAATCGATGAAGGTCTATTGTTTGACATTACACAATTATTGCAGAATTTTACTTGATCGGGCCAGTTATCGAAATTCATTTAATCATTTTCTTAAAATTTTCATAAATTAACATACCATTTTTATTACTTTTTTCTGGGTGAAATTGAAATAATAACAAATTTTCACAAGCATAGGATGAGCAAAACTTTTCTTTACCATAATAAGAAAAAGTTGAAGACTCATCATTTGAGTACTCGACAAAAAAACTATTTGCAAAATACATTAATGAACCATCTTTGATACTATTATAAATTGAATGATTCATATCATTTTTTTGAAAATGAATACTATTCCAGCCAATTTGAGTTTTGGGGTATCTAATATCATCTAATTCTGTGTATTTAAAACTTTTAACCCTTCCTTTAAGTAAGCCAAGACCGTGAGAGAGGCCAAACTCCTCACTAGTTTGATAAAAAATTTGCATTCCTAGGCAAATACCCATGATAGGTCTTTTTGATTCAATATAATTTTTGATAGATATATCAAGTTTTTTAGATTGGATAAAACTCATTGCGGTTTTGAAAGATCCAACACCAGGAATTATAAGACCTTTTGATTTATTTATAATTTTTTCATCATTAGTAATTATGGTATTAAGGCCAACAGTTTTGCAAGCGTTCATGACACTATAGATATTACTAATACCCATTTTCAAGACTGCTATGTAATCATCATTCATTTAAACCTCTAATTTCAATATTGTGTTTTAAAAGTATCTCTTTGATTTCTTTTAAAGATAGACTTTTAATATTATTAGGAACTTTTAAATTTTTTAAAAATTCTAAATTGCCATCATTAATGGAATTATCTCTATAAAATTCATCAAAATATCTTTGTACATAATGATAATGAAGAATAGATGATAATACAAAACCATCTACTTTAAATTTTTTTAGTAAACTTATCATATGATTAGAATCCCCAACCCCACCATGAACTATAAACTGAGTTTTCACTTTCTCATAAATCAATCCTAAAAGTTCTAAGTCATATCCTTTTCCAGTTCCTTCATTGTTGATAAAAGTTAAGCATATTTCACCTACGCCTATATTTTGAATTTCTTCAATCCATTTAATAGGATCATTTTCAACTATTTCTCTTCCGTTAAATATTTGTAAAGCATATTTATTATCTATCTTACTAATTTCAACTGTTGAGACTATGGTAGAAGAGCCAAATATATTAACCGCTTCTTGCAAAAAATTTGGATTTTTTATACCTGCAGAATTTATTGCAACTTTGTCAGCTCCTGCGTTAAGAATGGATTCTATATCTTCAATCGATCTGATACCTCCACCAACAATTAGAGGAACCGAACATACGTTTGCTGTCTTACTAATGATCTCGAGCAAACTATTTCGACCATACAAACTAGCAACTATATCTTGATAAAATATTTCATCAGCACCGTCATTTACATATTTATTTACGAAATCAATAGGGTCCCCTAATACTCTTAAACCTTCAAGCTGAACACCTTTTACAAGAAAATTATTCTTAATGTCTATCCTAGGTATTATTCGTACTTTTTTTTTCATAAGACTCTAATAAATTGCTATACATTTTAAATCTAATATCTTAAATAAATTAAATATGAGCAAATATAAAAACTTTTTAGTAATTATACCAGCTAGAAAAGGATCAAAAAGACTCCTAAAAAAAAATAGAAAAAAAATTTTAGGAATGCCCTTAGCTGAATTAACAATAAAATTTGCATCTGAGATATTCCCACATAGAAATATTTTATTCTCCTCTAATGATGAAAATTTATTAAATAAAAAATCAATTATTAGCTATGGAATAAATATTAAAAAAAGAAAAGAGTCATTATCAGGGTCAAGAGCCAATATTAATTCCGTTATATTAGAAATCATCAATTTGAAAGAATTTAGTTCATTTGAACACATTGTACTACTTCAGCCAACATCACCCATAAGGTCTAAAAGCTTATTCAAAAGAGCATTAAATGATTATTTAAAACAAAAAAAACAAAGTTATGTTTCCGCTAAAAAAATCGAGTCAAAATATATATATACCTTAGAAAATAAACACTTACATAATTTAAATAAAATTTTTATACCCAACGGAAATTTTTATTTTTCGAGTATAAGTTTATTTAAAAGAAAAAAAACTTTCTTTCATTCACAGACAAATTTTTATGAATTGAATAGTCACTTTCATAACATCGATATAGATTTTTTAGACGATTTTAATTTTGCAAAAAAATATTTAGAAAATGAAACTTAAGCTAATTTTTTTACTTTCTCATAATTTTGATAAAAGAAATAGAATAAGACTAGGATATGATCAGTTAACAAATAGTAAAATTTTTGATGTAAAATATTGGAATATCAAAGATTGTAATTCAAAATTAGAAAATTTGCAGAATGAAGAATATTTTTCAAAATATTATAGGCCTTTTGACTCAAAAATTGACGCAATAAAAAGTATATTAAATTTAAAGTCAAATAATATTTATTTTATAGATCATACTTCAAACTCATTATTCGATAATTTTTTACAATTTTTATTTTCTCTTAAAGGCTATAAAAGAATTTTCATAAAAGCTGGTTCCTTGCCCACATTTGAAACCAATATAGGTATTTTTAAATATGCTTTGATGGTTTTCAAAGATGATTTTATGAAAGGAATAATTAAGACTCTCATTTACTTGGTAAGAAAAATTATTCAACCTAAAGCTGATATTCTGATAATTGGAAATGATATGAATAAGATTGTAGAAAAAGAATTAAAGAAAAAATCTCATATAATTTACTCGCATAATTTTGATTATGATAATTATTTAGAAATAGCGAATAATAACATCTCTAACAATCAAAATTATTTTATCTTTATTGATCAAAATTTACCTGATCATCCTGATATGTTTTATAGAGATAAAAAAATTTTAGTAGAGAGAGACTCCTATTGGGATGAATTAAAATTAATTTTAAATAAGATAAAAAAAGATTTGAATATTGATTTTAGAATAATACCTCATCCAACTACTAGCCTAAATATTCTTAAAAAATATTTTGATTCTAGTCAAATTATTAGCTCTAATAAAAATTTATATATCAAGGATTGTAAGTTTGTTATTTGTCATGATAGCACCTTGGTTCAGTTAGCTGTACTGTGGAATAAACCTATTAAACCGATTATTCCAAAGAGTATTGAAAAAGAATTAACTTATACTCTAAATATTAAATTTTTTGCAAATGAATTAGGCTTGAAAGTGAATTTAGATTTAAATAATGAACTATCTGATCAAATTTATTCAAGTTATAACAAAAAAAGTTATTTCGAATATAAAAAGAAATACATAATATCTTCTAATAGTGATCCTGATTCCTTTTTTTGGGATATTTTCACCAAAGAACTCTTATTATACGATGAAAAGAATAATCTCAAAAATTCAAATTAAAGATAATTTTCAAGTACAAACTATTCAGTTTGAAGGGTTAAGAAAAATTGGTGATATTCATAATTCTATATTAAATATGTATAATCATTCAATTAAATTTGATAATTTAAAAATAACTAAAAAATTTCCTTTATGAATAAATTATTAATTACCGGTGGATTAGGATTTATTGGCAGTAATTTTATTGAATTTTTATTAACTAAAAAGAATTTCCAAATTCTAAATCTTGATAAAATAACTTATGCGAGTAACACAAATATTAATTTAAAATTTTTAAAACATTATAATTATTCTTTTAAAAAAATTGATATCGTAAATGTAAGCAAAGTAAAAGAAATCATAAGTAATTTTAAACCTAATTTTATTATTCATTTTGCTGCTGAAAGTCATGTAGATAACTCTATCATTACTCCTTCTACTTTTTTAAAAAGTAATATTTTTGGTACATTTTCTCTTTTAGAGGCTATAAGAACTAAAAAACTAATTAATTTTAAAAAATTTATTCATATATCTACAGATGAAGTTTATGGAGATTTAGGAAAAAAGAATAGTTTTTTTAGAGAAAATAGTCAAATTTGTCCTAGTTCTCCATATTCTGCATCTAAGGCGGCATCAGATAGTATTGTTCAGGCGTGGGGACGGACATATGAAATTCCTTATATAATTACCAATTGTTGTAATAATTTTGGAAAATATCAAAATAAAGAAAAATTTATTCCAAGTTCAATTACTAATTTAATCAACAATAATAAAATAAAAATTTTTGGTGATGGGAAACAGATAAGAGAATGGATTAGTGCTTCTACTCATGCAAAATACATCTATAAAATAATGAGTTCACCCATAGTGAATGAAAGAATAAATATCGGCTCAGGTTTTAGAATTAGAAATATTGATTTAGCAAGAGAAATAATAAAATATGTACTAGGCGATTGCTCATATCAAGATCATATTAAATATATAAATGATCGAAAAGGACATGATATTAAATATCAAATTAACTCTGATAAACTCTATAAAATAACTAAAAAAATTGATGAAAATTTTCAATTAGAGTTAAAAAAAACTCTTAAATGGTATATTCAAAGCAATAAAAAATGAAACAAACAGTTGGAATATTATTAGCAGGTGGATCTGGTTCTCGTCTTTTTCCTATGACTAGCTATTTATCAAAACACTTACTGCCAGTTTATGATAAACCAATGATATATTACTCATTATCAACACTGATGCTAGCTGGGATTAAAAACATAGCTCTTATTTCAAATTATGAAAATATAGAAAAATATAAAATTTTATTGGGAAATGGTTCGACTTTAGGAATAAATTTATTTTATTATATTCAAAATAAACCTAATGGAATAGCAGAGTCTTTTTATATCTGTGAAGATTTTATTAAAGACAAAAATATTTATTTACATCTTGCAGATAATATTTTTTTTGGAAATAATTTTCAAAAAATATTAGACCCAAAAAAAATGAAAGATGGATGTACCATATTCACTTTTAGATCAAAAAATGTAAAAGACTATGGTGTTCTTAAATTGAACAATTTAAAAAAACCAAAAGAAATTATAGAAAAACCAAAGAAATTTATTTCTGATATGATCGTTACAGGTCTGTATTTTTTTAAGGGAGATTTATTTTATTATCTAAAAAAAATAAAAAAAAGCCGAAGAGGTGAATTAGAAATTACTGATCTTAATAATGAATATCTAAAGGATAAAAAATTGAATTATAAAGAATTAGGTCGTGGTTTTACATGGATTGATGCTGGTTCTCATGAAAAACTTTTAGAGGCTTCGAATATTATTTCTAGAGTCGAAAAAAATTCTTCATTTAAGATTGGCCTTCCTGAAGAGATTGCTTATAGAAAAAATTTAATTTCTAAAAAACAATTTATAAAGCTAATTGAAAAAAATAAAAATACTGATCATAAAAAATACTTAAAAAGTATTATTGATGAATAAATCTATAATAGTTGGTAAAGGAAATATAGCTTCAGTATTTTTAAAAAATGAAATTAATTTGCCATTAAGTTCTGTAATCTATGCTAAAGGATGCGCGAACTCTCTAAATAATAATCAAAGTGAATTTGATAGAGACTATAATGAATTAAAAGCTTACATAGAAAATATCAAGAAATTTAAAAATAATAAGGTCTTTGTTTATTTCAGCACCTATTCAATAAGTGATCCCTCTAGAAACAATAATCTTTATGTAAGACATAAGCTAAAATTAGAGAGTTTTATTACTAATGAGTATAATAATTATATTATTCTCAGAATTCCGGAAGTAATTACCACCCCAATAGAAAATAATAATGTTCTTAATTTTTTATATTTTAATTTAAAAAATCAAAAAAAATTTGATTTATGGGTTGGTCAATTAAGAAATTTTATTAAGTTAGAAAATATATTTGAAATAACAAAAAAATTATTATCTGAATATACTACCCCAATACACACATATTTTATAAATGATAATTACATAAGTATCGAAGAAATTTATGATACTCTAAAAGAGTCTTTAAATATAAAAAATGAACTAGCAAATAAACTTTATTTTAAAAAAAATGAATTTAATATGAGTGATATACCCATAATAACCACGACAATAAACAAAAATGAAATTAAAAAAACAATTAAAAAGTTATACAAATAAACTTTTTTTAACAGTTATAGTGCCAGTTTTTAACTCTGAAGATTTACTTGATAAATTAATAAATGAAATTCAAAAAACAACTATCTTATTAATAAAAAAAAAAATTATTATTAATTATGAAATAATATTAGTAAATGACTTTAGTGTAGATGATTCACTCACTAAATTAAAATCATTTAAAAAAGATAAAAAAATTAAAATAATTAATTTAAAAAAAAATATAGGTCAGCATTTAGCAACAGTTTGTGGTTTAAGTTATTCTAAAGGAAATATATTCATAACTATGGATGATGATCTTCAACATGATCCAAGCGATATACCAAAAATGATTGAAAATATATTCAATCAAGAGTCTGATATTTGTTATGCAAAATATAGATATAGAAAACACTCACGTTGGAAAATCTTATTTAGTGATCTAAATAACTACTTACTAAGCATTTTATTTAAAAACAAAAGATTTGATCTCAAGGTTTCTTCTTTTAGATCTTTTAATCTGACTGTTAAAAATACTATAGTCAGTTCTGCTAAAAATAAAATTTATCTTGATGGTATTATTTTGCAAAATTTTAATCGTATCAATCAAATTGAAGTGACACATAAACAAAGATTAAAAGGAAAAAGTAATTATAATTTCAAAAAACTCTTTACTCTATGGTTAAACATTATTTTTGGTTTTTCATATTTACCATTAAGAATTTTTACAGCCGCTGGCATTGTCGTCTTATTTATATCTTTTTTCTATAGTTTAAGAATATTTTATAAAATCTTTATTTTAGGAATAAATTACCCATTAGGCTGGCCCTCTGTTATTTTATCTATATTTTTCTTTGGGGGATTTTCTATTTTAGGAATTGGTATGATTGGTGAATATTTACTGAGACATATTGAAAATAATGATTTTTTAGAAAAAGACGCAAAGTTTTTTGTTAATGAAAAAATTAACTTAGATTGAATCTAAGCTGTATATAAATAATTTTTCATTTTCACATAACAGATTTTCACTATATTTCTCTGAATTTATGTTGATAATTTTATTAATATTTTTAAATCAATCTGCTAATCTTAATTATAACTCATTATTTTTCTCTATTTTTGTTGCACAAATTAGTTATATAGTACATAAGACAATAAATTTTAAAATATGAATTATTATTTTTTTTTAAAAAAATATTATGACTATTTCGAGTCAACTGTCGATATATGTAATTTTTCCCCAACCAATTTGATTAATAAAAAAAATTTTGATAAATTATTTGTATATTGCTTTTATACAGATGGTACTAAATGGAGTTATAAACTTTTAGATATAGTTCAAAAAAATTGTGCTAAAAAATTTTACTTATCAAAAATTATTTCCCAAATTCATCAAGAGCCATTTATTTATATAAATTATCATGAATTGAACTCTGTAGAAGAAATTTTTTATAATTCTAATAATTTAAAATCAATACCATCTTGGAGGGCTAATATAAAATTAACATCATCATCAACTAGCTGTTCGTATCAGGGAGAATATCCTCTTGGGCTCACTAATAAAGCATCATTAGTATCTTGCTCACCTTTATTTAATAAAAATTCTATTAATTATTTTTCTTTTGTTAATATACAAAAATCTCCAACTATTGATGAAAGAAAAATTGAAATACTAAATCTCAAAAAAGAAAAATTAGGTGAGTTTCAAGTTAATACTAACAGCGTTAATAGTATAAATCTTAATGAAATCGTAAATTTAGATAATGATAATTTTTATATATTTAAATCTCAAGATATTGGCGGAATACCCATTTACCTAAATTTTTCAAAAGATTTAAGACATCTTTCATGTGAGCATACTCACCCGCCTGTTGAATATTTACTAGAAGGAGATAGATTTTTTTTTCAAAAATTAAAAAAAAGTTTCTGGCTCAATTAATGTCTTTAATAAACAGTTTACTTAGGTCAAATTTATCTAGAGATATGAGAAATTTTTTTTATTTTAGACCTAATTTTAGTTATAATCCTCATAGTTATCCCTATTCAGTAAGTGATTTTTTTTTTTGGAGCAATAACAAAAATTTAAAAACAATCTTTTTTTTAAATAACTTAGCCTCTCAGGTATTACCAGGAACTAGCACCAAAGATCATGTTATAATATTTATTTATTCTCATGAAGGAGAGTTATTAAAAAAAATTAATTATACCTTAGAACCATATGAGTCTAAAAAAATTAAATTTAATGAATTAAAAATTCAAGGATTTGGATCTTTTTGTGTTTTTCATACATTTGATGAAATTGAAAAAAAATTAAAACCTCATAAGAGCTTTTTAAGTGAAAGAGGTTATTTAGGTTTTTCTGTAGATGACATAAATTGGAATTTTATTCATGGAAATACTGCATGCGTTGAACTTTATAAAGATCTTCCAAAAAATTTACTTTGTAAGACTTTTTTTAAAAATATGTACAGACCACAAATAATATTTGATAATAATTCTTTAAATACTTTAATTATGAACAATCCTTCCAACACTAAGATAAGTATTGATATTCAGGAACTGGATAATCAAAACCAAACAAATTTAGAAAATACTTATGAAATGAAAAAAAATAGTACTTTATTAATTGACTTATCTCAAAAAACTTCACTAATAAAAATTTTTTCAAATTTTTTGTTACATAGGCCTCTTATTTTTAAAAAGTATAAAGATACTTTTGATATTTTACATGGTTAGTTTTTTTATAAAATTAAAAATTAGATTTTTTTTTCTATTAACTAAAATTTTTCATTTTCATAATAATTATTCTACTTTTAAAAAAGAATTTGAAGACAAAAACCTTGACTTTGAAAAATCCAAATCAATCCTAATAGATTATCTAAAGTTCAGAAGTAGTGAGAATTCTACCAATTCATCAAATATGATTTCCAATCACTATTACTTAATTGCTGGAATTTCTTTAAAATCTAATTTTAAAAATATTTTAGAAATAGGTACTTACGATGGACATTGTACTAATTTTATTTCTCATTGTTTTCCAAATTCATCAATCACGACCATAGATTTAAAAGATGATGATGAAATTTTTCTTAAATCTTACAATCGTGATAAAATTGAAAAGCTTAAAAAGCATTTGAAATTGAGAAAAGAAAATATATCTCATAAAAATAATATTCATTTTGTTCAGAATAGATCGAATACATTTTTTCAAGAAAATAAGTATTTTTATGATTTAATCTTTATAGATGGCGACCATACAGACCCTGTTGTATCAAATGACATTTTAAATTCTATTAAATATCTAAATAAGAATGGATTAATTATTATTGATGATATAGTTAAAAGGGAACGGAAAATAATTAATGAATATGAGTCATATGCTGCTCATGATATGATTGATTCTTTGAAATATAAAAAACTTATTAAATTCAAGTTATTTTCAAAACGATCTATCTTTCCTTATAATAC
>MDTG01192332.1_pt1 | contig 16401 bp, 7 predicted proteins | sample 811421 | NCBI WGS metagenome assembly MDTG01 (sample SAMN05326645, study PRJNA326480) | marine metagenome | isolation source: seawater | place: Pacific Ocean: South East | collected 2011
AGAAAGAAGAGCAGCAATGCGTAATGCTAAGTTAAGATTATCTAACCTTAAATTAAAAGAGCTTACTCAGGTAATGAGAGGCAAGTCTAAGCAGATTAAACACTAATTAAATGCCAGAAATAAAAAAGGTTTTCCTTCGTGGAAAGATGAACAAGGACCTCGATGAGAGACTAATCCCTGATGGCGAGTATAGAGACGCTTCTAATATTCAGATAGCCAGTACTGAAGGAGACGACGCGGGGACAGCTCAGAATATAGTTGGTAATAAAATAGTAGCTGATACTATTCAAGGAGGAGAATGTGTAGGTATTATTGAAAATACAGAAACTGATAAAATATATGTTTTTATAAAAGGTTCATCTGTGCATGGTATAATAGAATATGATCCCACAACTGAAACACACAAACCTTTAATATTAGATGAAAGAGGTTTAAATGATAAAGTATTAAATTTTACAGATATTACTAAAATCACAGGAATAACTATATTAGATAATTTTTTAATATTTACAGATAACAAATCTGAACCTAAAATTATTGATATATCACCTGATTCTTTACTTTTTAATTCTTTAAATAGCACAAGCTTATATAATTATACTAGTAAAATAAACGGCACTAATTTTACTGAAGAAGATATTGTGCTAATAACTAAAAAACCTGATCAAGCTCCAGGTGTTAGAATACTAGTTAAATCTGGTAATAAAACAAATTCTCCAATATTTGAAGATAAATTTGTAAGATTTGCATATAGGTTTGTTTTTAAAAATGGTCAAAGATCTCCAATATCACCTTTTACACAGCCGGTATTTTTGCCTAGCGCTGTTAATTCATACGATATAGACGAAGGGTTTAATAATCAAATGGAAAATAATATTGAAGAAGCACAGTTATTTGAGTTTGATACATCACACAATTCATTAGATAGCATTGAAATTATTTATAAAGAATCAAATAATACTAATATATATCTTTATGATTCAATAGATAAAGCTACAGCAGAAGCAGCTAATACAGCTATAGGAAATAATCCAACAGATACTAACCGTTATCTTATAAACAAAACAGTTAAAAAAAGTGTTATACCTGAAGATCAATTATTAAGAGCGTATGATAATGTGCCTTTTAAAGCTAAAGCTGTAGATGTTGTTGGTAATAGAATAGTATTTGGTAATTACCAAGACGGTTTAAATATACAAAATTATAGCCCTACATTTTCAAATATTGAAACATTTCCAAGAAGTACTATAGACGATCTTGCTTCTCCAAGCGCAATAACTGTAAATGGTGAAACAAAATCTGGGGTTATAGGCGGAAGTGGTACTGGAATAAATGATACTAGAACAATAAAAACAGGTAGGGATTATGAAGTAGGAGTTGTTTTTGAGGATAAATATGGTAGACAAACACCTGTTATAACAGCAGATGGTGGTGCGGGTTCAGGTACATTAAAAGTTCCGTTTGATACAAGACCTAACAATGCTACAGGTACTAATTTAAAAATTATAATGGGTGGTAATTTTCCAAACGACCCAAGATTAACAAAATTTAAATACTATATTAAACCTAGCTCTAATAATTTTAATAATTTAATAGTTGAAACTGTTAAAAATGACAAAGAAGATTCTGGCACATGCTGGTTAGTTGTTCCCTCTTATGAAATAAATAAAGTAAAAGATGAAACCGCTAAGTCTCAATATATGATGCTTAAAAAAGCATTAAACTCAAATACTAAATTATCTTATGGTAATAATCCTGATGATTTTAAATTTAAAATATTAGATATATCAAATAATAAACCTGAAAATATAGATGCAGTAGAATCTTTTGACGGTAAGTTTTTTATTAAAATAAAAAAGACTACACAGATAATTGATAATCTTTTTACAAATCAAGGATTAGCGGGAGCAAACGGTGAAATATTAGAAATTGATTTTAAACAAGGTAATTCTTCTAGTATAAATAACGCTTTATTTTTAGGGCAGGTTACTGCACCTGATTCTCAAGATAGAATAGAAGTAACTAAGTTTTATTTTAAAAATGGTAACATATTTGAAGTTGTTTCAAGCGCACCTATAGGTAGTACCTTAACAGAGCATTTTCAATCAAGCGTTGTGGGTAGTTCAGCTGGAGGCGCATATGCAGATTTAGCAGGACACGTTGTTGGTTATGACGATAGTTTACCTTTTGCTGATGGAGATAATTCTGTAACTAAGGTTGAAGTTAAATATAATAGTAGTAAATTTCCTACATCTTTTCAAATAACATATGCAAGTCAAAACTCAAATATTGATATTGCATCTGCAGGTAATTCACCAGCTGTATTTGAAACAATACCAGAAGATGAAGTATTAGATATATATTACGAAACAAGTGAATGTTTTGGTAAAGATGAATGGGGACAACCTCAACATTTAGATTGGTTTAATGCTTATGTAATGGGTAATGGTGTTGAATCTAGTACTATTAACGATGATCTCTTTGTTGACACTATACTGCCGGGGGTTAAAGTTTCAACAACAATAGAAGGTGATTATAAAGAGCGTAATAAAAAAAGTTCTTTAATATACTCAGGTATATATAATTCATTAGGTGGTATAAATAAATTGAATGAATTTAATACTGGTTTAAAAATAACCAAAGAGTTAAATCCTGAATATGGTAGTATACAAAAACTACATACAAGAAATACAAATATATTAGCTTTTTGCGAAGATAAAGTATTAAAAGTTTTAGCTAATAAAGACGCTTTATTTAATGCTGATGGTAATGTTAATTTAACAGCAACTGAAAACGTATTGGGTCAAGCTGTAGCTTTTGCAGGAAATTATGGTATATCAAAAAATCCTGAATCTTTTGCAGTTCATGGATATAGAATATATTTTACAGATAAAGCAAGAGGAGCAGTAATAAGAATAACAGGAGATGGAATTACAGTTATATCAGAAGCCGGTATGTCAAGCTATTTTAGAGATAATCTTTTAGCTGAAACAGGGCAAATTATAGGTAGTTATGATTTGCATTCTGATCAATATATATTAACTTTACCTATAACGAATACGTCTATTAGCTACAGCGAAGATACAAAAGGTTGGACTTCAAGATTAGATTTTATGCCAGAAGCAGGTGTATCTATTAATGGGAATTATTATACATGTTATTTAGGTAAATTATATTTACATCACGCAGATGGAGAAAACACAGGTGTGTTTTATGGTCAAAACTTTCCAGCGGGTATTAAATTAATATTTAATCAAGAAGCATCTGCTATAAAAAACTTTAAAAATATATCTTATGAAGGAACAACAGGCTGGACAACTGTTGATGCCGGCATACAAACAGATCAGCAACAAGGTAAAATATTAGAATTTAAAGAAAAAGAGGGTAAATATTTTGGATTAATATCAGGTATAGATGATAAATTAGAAGATATTAACGAAAACGAAAGAAATTCTAGATTAAAAGATTTTTCTATACAAGGGTTAGGTAATATAGTTAACGTACAGGGTTCTACGGAATTTACTTGTGCTACGGCTAATTTTATAATTAACAATAGTAATACGACAGATGTAAATGGAAATGCTATAACTTCTATATCTAAAAGTTCAGCAACAGGAACAATAGTTTCAGTTACACCAAATACTATTCAATCTGGCTCGCAAACATATACAGCTGATATACAAGTTCCAAATGGATTTTCAAATTCTGGTGCAATTATATCTTGTACTGATACTGCTACGGGAACAGTTATAAATCAAGTTTTTGATTGTAATACAGCTAATTTTCAAGTAGCAAATGGAACGGTAGGTAATATAGTAACCGGTACAGTTGATAATGGTACAATAGCTAGTATATCGCCGTCAACATATCAATCAGGGTCAACAGATTATATAGCAACAATAAATATACCAGGAAGTGGTTATACTAATTCTGGAACAATACCTTGTACTGATACATTTACAGCATCAGGAGCTAGTTGTGCTTTTAGTTTAGCAGTAACTACTTACAATTCTTCTGCTGGCACCACTCAATTATCAGGTACTTTTACAGGTACTGATATTGGAACTAACCCAACTATAAATTTATCAGTAGCTTCAGGAACTATATCGCCTACATCCACAACCAAATCAGCATTAACTGCATCAGGGGGTTTAGCTGTAACTGCATCAGAAGGTGTAGAAATAACCGCAACTATATCAAGTGGTTTATGTAATGGTGAAACTGCTAAAGTAAATATGCCGCAAGCATCTACAGTAGTTATAACGGGTCTTGGTACAGCTATGGTTGGTGATAACGTTTTGCTATCAACTAATACTACTGGTGTAGTAACATCTTATCAATGGCATAAAAGTAGTTCATCAGGATTTACACCAAGTAGTAGTACAGCTATTTCGGGAGCTAATTCATCATCGTTAACTGTTTCAGAAAGTTCAGCAGCAACACAATATTATAAAGTGGTAATAAGTGGCCCTGCAACATCACCTCAGCATGCTATTACATGGACAGCTTGGACTTCACACTCTAATTTAAAATATTTAAGTGGTACATCTGCTAATTTAGGTGCTTGTACATCTACAACTTTAAGAAATTTATTTGGTAATGGTACTTTTACAGGAGCAACACAATTTGCTGTAAATAATCAAGGTAGCGTAAGTTATTTTCAACAAGGTACTTATTCTGATGGAACAAATTATAGATTTATAAATTCAGGAGGTGTTCCAAGTGCACATTCTCCTTGTACAGGAGGTAATCAAGGTATAAGAGCTACAAAATGTAGAGACGCTAGTAGTAGCAAAGATATTTTAGTTACAGTACCTACAGGTAGCAATGCGCTTGCGGTAGGGAATATAATAAGCTTTACCGAAACATATGATAATAATACGCATTGGGTGGTAACTGAAATTGGTTTAAACTTAAATACAAATCAATATGATGCTTTAAGAACTTTATCAGCAACACATACTAGCTGTTTAGCGGCAGATCCACCTACAGTAAGTTTATCAGCCCCTAGCGAGGTTTTTGTAGGAGAAACAATTTCACTAACTGCATCACCGTCTTTTACTCCACAAGGAGCAACATTTACTTATATATTTAGAAAAAGTACAGATGGTAGCACACCAACAGCAGTATTATCTGAAACAACTAATGCAACAGTTACAGATACTGCTCAAACAAGTATTTTAGGCTCAGCGGTTACAAATAAATATACAGTTGAAATAAAAAATACTAATCCGCTAATAGAGTCTACTCCGGTAACAGAAGTTGATGTAAAAATATACAATACCGTATTTTTCGGAGCTATATTAAGTGGGACGAGCGCAAACGCATCAGCTTGTACACAAAATCCAGGCAGCGAAACTAGATTTGCTAATACAACTACAACAACTTCTATAAGTAAATTATATAAAACATCACAAGGAGGAGCATTTAGTTTAAGTGAAAGGGGAACATATGCGAGGGACGGATTATATGCTTTTTTTGATGAAAATGGAAACAGAGTAGGAGCTTGGAATAATTGTCCTGCACCAAGCGAATCTGTAACAATATTTTTTGGTGGAAGTTCAACTAATAAATTAAATAGAAATCCATACGAGTCGTTAGGTCTAACAACTGACACAAGTAATTTTACAGCTGGCTCAACACTATCTTATGTTTGGAAACAAATTAGTGGAACTTATGCTAGCGGAGTAAATGCTAATACTGTTTTAAGTACAGAAGATAATTTTACAGCTGAATTATCAATTGCAACAGCAGATGCTTTAGCTTCAGGAAGCACTATATCTAAAACTTTTAGGTGTACTGTTACAGGAAGTATTGGGAGTGAAACTGCAAATGATGAAATTACAATTTCTTGGCAAGGAAAATCTCAACAATTAGAAATTTTTCATTGTACTAGTAATGATACTGAATATGTAAAAGTAATAAACAGTGATGGCTATAATAATAATGATGTTATAAATATAGTAGACAGCACAGGTGCTATTACTAATGGTTGTTATAAAATCTTAACAGCTGGGCATACCTCTCATGCTGGGTATGATGACGTTAAAATTTTTAGCTTGAATCAAAGATACCCTTTTAATGCAACATCTACTTGTTGTGAGTGTTCTTCGTGTAGTGCTAGTATAACAACTAATTCAACTGGAACAGCAGGACAAGGCCAGCAGATGGCGGCTAGTAATAGTGGATTTACAGTAAATACTTCAGGTAATAAATATAATTGGTTTGTAACAACAGTAGAGGACGATAGATTAAATCCTAATGCTAATTCATGGGGAGAAATAACAAGTTTAGAAGATCAACAATCTTTTCTAATAAGTAATAGCCAAGCACAAACTTTATATTATATGGTTAAGGTTCAAGGGTTCAATGCTACAACAACAGATGTAGTTGAGCATGGATTTGCAACTATAGAATGGGGACCAGCCTCTACAACACCTGTTGCTAGAAGTTATTTATTACAAACTTACGAAGAGTTTAATTGTCCAAACGTAGCTGATGTAAGTAATGTTTATGGTAATTATACTAGCCCGTCAGCTTTAGCTACAGGCACAACCGTTACTCTTAGTAATAATAGCTCAACATGTTATAGAGTTGTAGGATATTTATCAAGTGGTTATGTTTCAACATATCCTTCAATAGATAACGATTATCCTGATGGATGTCAATCATGTTACAACGATATAAATCAAGATTGTAGTTTTCTTTTAACAGCTGGTACTACATATTTTAGTAATAACTCTGCTAAGTTTTTTGGTACATTTGGTAGCAGCGCTTCAAATACTGATACTGTTACATTATCCGTATCATCAGGAACAGTTTCAACATCATCAACATCGACTGTTACAACAACTACTGTAGGAGCACTAAAAGCAAGCAACGGGTTAACTGTTTATTTAAATCAAGGAGTTACGTTAACAGCAACTATAAGCACTGGAACTTGTACTAATACATCTGATTCTGTAACAGCACCTAGTTTACTTTGTTATCCTTTATTAGTTTATTATCATACTCAAAACCCGGCTAGTAATGCTTCTGCAAAAACAGCTTTATGTGGTAGCGGTAGTACAAGACAAATTAGGGCTAATGCTCCTACTTTAAATACAGCTACACAAATATACAGCGGTAATACTTGTGCAACTTTAGAATCAGGAACTAAATATTATTCATCAGATAATATAAGCTATTTTATATGGAATGGAAGTTCCTTATCAAATGCAATACCTCTTAATTGTTCCGGCGGAGGCGGCGGAGGCGGCGATATACAGTAAGCTTAACTATATTACAAAAAATGTAATAATAACAATATGAGCAATATAACTTTAGAACATACTTTTACAAAAAATACATCATTACAGATAGGAGATCAAATATATTATTTAACAGATAATGATACTGTTGAAAGAATTGGCCCTGTGGTAAGTATTCTTGATAATCATATAGTATGTACAGCTGAAGGTAATTTATCTGGTTTAAAAAACACAAGTTATATATTTTTTGGAAAAGATAATAGTAAAAATACATCTGGTATAATAGGGTATTTTGCAGAAGTAAATTTAAAAAACGAATCAAAAGAACACGCGGAGTTATTCGCGGTAAACTCAGAAATATTTATAAGTAGCAATTAAAATGGAATATACAACAATAATAATAGAAGCGGCAGATACACTACAGTATGGTTTTTTAGCTGGGCTAGGAGCAAAGCTATTACCTTCTTTAATAGGTGGTATTGGTAGTATGTTTGGTGGTAGAAAAAGAAGAAATGAATTTAACCGAGCTAAAGGTGATTTTGATGCGGCTAAAGCTTCGTTTAAAAACTTTGAATTTGAAAATTTATATTCAAATTTAGAAAATCCTTTTGAAGATTTAAGAGTGTCTACAGAAGCAGCAGAATTTCAATCCCAACAATTACAACAACAATCTGCACAAACACTAGCGGCTTTAAGAGGAGCTGGAGGTGGATCAGGCGCGGCGGCTATTGCAACAAGTTTAGCACAGTCTCAAGCTAGAAATCAACAAAGAATAGCTGCAGATTTAGCAAAACAAGAAGTTGCAAACGAAAGACTAGCAGCGCAAGGGTTATTTTCTTTACAACAAGCAGAAGCTAAAGCTGGTATGGATATTCAAAAACAAGAATTTGGTAGAGAAAGCACTATATTTGGTATGGAACAACAAAACTATGCGGCAGCGTTAGAAGCAAGGGCACAACAGCAACAAGCTAGATCATCTGGATTAGGCGCGCTTGGCACTATTGCTGGAATAGGAATATTTGGTGGAAAAGACGCGTTAACAAAAGCATTCACAGGTTAAATAAAAAATTATGGCAGCAGATAGAGCATTAATAGCGGGCGCGGCAAAAGTCGCAGGTGCAAAAGCAAAATTAGATAACGCAACATTAAACGCATTTACGGATTTAGGAAAGATTGTGGGTGAAAACGCACAAAGCATTTTGCAAGATATGCAGGAAAAAGAAAATGCTAGAAATGAAGCAATTGCTGAAGGATTATCTACAATAAATTCACAAAGTATAAAACCGCCTAACGAACATGTAGGAACTATATACGATACGTCTTCAACTCAAGAAATTTATAACAAGCCAGTAGGCACGCTTACCGGTGTGTTAAATATACAAGGTACCAATTTTAATTATGATGCACAAACAACACAAAATAAAGATGTAATGGACCAACAGAACGCCGCCCAAACAATGTCAAACGTGGTTACATCAGAAATGGAAAAACGAAATGGATATTTAGCGCAAGTGCAAACCGCGGGATTTAATTATAGTCCATTTCATGATATTAAAAGTGATGAAGGTATAGCTACACAAGCTTATCTTGATGGTACAGCAAAATGGGAGCCTAAAGAGCCGGGAGGAGACCCGAATTCATATGGGTATAGGGTAGGAGATAAATTTTACACAACAGCTCAAATGCAAAAAATAGTAGGTAATGCTACAGCCCCAGATAATTCAAAAGAAGTTTTTGATTTTTTAGATAATTCATCAAAACGTAGTTTTAGCACAGCCACTAATAATCAAGAAGCTGATGTTATTGGCGCAAGAATTAAAAGCGAAATATTAGCAGACGAGAATACATTGAATAATTTTTTAGTTCATAGAGGAGGGGGGACGTCTTTACAAACCTTAAAAAGCCAAAAAGGTTTTGACGCAGGAAATGAAATTGATAGATTTATAAATGAGCAAAGAGCAATGCACTATGATGCTCCTAGCACAGAACCTACAATAACACCTAATAAAGCATTTGATATAGCGCAAGATAAAAAAGAAGAAGATGAATTTAATACGTTTGTAGACGGATTATCAATGCCTAGCTATAATATATTTAGCTTAACCAACGGTGTTCCTAGATTACAAAGAGCACTAGATAGCAATACTTTCCAAAAAGATCTAGCAGCAGGAGGTGTCCAGGTAAGTAAAAAAGTATCACAATACGTTGGGGTTCCAGATGAATATACAGTTACTTATAAAAATAAAACATCTAAGCCGCTTAACTTAACACAAGATATAGATTATTTACAAGATATAATAAAATCTTTATATTAATAAAATATGAGAGAATTAAATTTAGCTGTTGATTCTTTAGACCCTATAGAAGATTCGGAAGAAAATAAAAAAAGGCCTAAAGATAATAAAACAGCATCTGAAATTACTTCTTCGGGACAATCATTATTTCACCCAGATATAGAATCAGCTACTGTGCCTCTTGATGAGGTTATAGTAAAAGAAAAGTTAACACCTTTTGCAAAAGAAAATATAGAATGGAATAATTTTTATAATACAGAAGAAAGAATAAATGATTTAATTCAACAAAATGGTGAAGGTTTTATACCTGAAGCTACACCTAGTTTTGTTAATATATCTATAAGAGATAAGATTTTAAAATATGAAGATGAAATAAAAAATGTTAATATTGATCAAGGAATCGGAATTAGTGATGAAGCGTATCAAGATATTTTTAATTCTGTTTTAAATAATCATACTGCATTAAAAAAAGTTAGAGATGGTATATTAGGAACAGCTCAAAAAGATTTTAACAATGCCGTTAATTTAAGATTTAATGAAGAAATAAAATCTTGGAATCAATCAGAGCAAGGGCAAAGATTAACTGATTTACAAAAAACATATGGTCCTGGTCTTGAAAATTTAACTAGGGGAGATGAAAATAGACAAGAAATTATAAATGAATATAATAGTTTGATTAAAGGATTTAATGATACTATTGTGCCTAAGCATGAACAAATTCAAAAAGATGTTAATGAAGAAATGAATTTAGATAGCTATTATAATAATCATGTTGCTTTAAATAAAGAATTTGCTAACATTAAAAATTTAATAGGGGAAGCTTTAACTGGGTACAATAGAAATCTTAACAGAGAAGCATTGGATATAGATGGAGGTTTAGGTGATTTTTTTGAAAAAGGTAAATTAACAATTAAATCGGGTAAAACTAAAAATGCTTTTATATTTGCTAATGAAGATTACAAAAAAGCTTTAAATGAATTACAAAATTTAGAAAATAAAGAAAATAACGATTTAGTTGAAATAAATTCAATATCTAATGTGTCTTCAAATGATTTTAAATTTGAAACAATAACTGTGCCACAGGGCTCTCCTATAATAAAAGCTACCGTGCCAGTAGAACAGGCAAGAAAATATTTTAATAAAGTTGCAAAAGAAAAACAAAAAGAATCATTATCTTTAGTTGCGGACGCAAGTGAGCTAGATAGAGTAATATCTTTTTATGATAAAGTTGAAATAAATAGTTTGCAAGATTTTTTTCAAAACTCATTAAAAGCTGGCGCAGAACAACTACCGCAAATGTGGTCTATGGTAACCTCTTTGGGCACATCTGTATATTTACAAGAATCTGGTAATAATTATTATGAGCAACTTGAAGATTTTGTTGTAGAAAATGAAAAAGAAGTTTTACAACAATTAAGAGAAACTGGTAAACAAGATACAAAAAATAATAGATTATTAGCGGCATCTGAACTAGGAGCGGGTAATGCTGCACTTTCTCAAGCGGTTGGAATAGTTAATACAGGTGTTGAGGCTTTAGAATATGGGGCTTTAATTGCTGGTTTAGGTGGTAAATTTAGCGCAATGTTTCTTAAAGAGCTTTACGAAGGCTCTATGAAAAAATTAATTGATGCTGGGTTAACAATTTCAGCAACATCATTAGTTAGTGGTTCACAAGAAATTATTCAGTCAGGTGTTTCTACTAAAGCAAGACAAATAGCTTCAGATTCAAATAGATCGTTTTTTGAGTACACAAAGCCAAAAGAATTTAAACAAGAGTTTTTAATAGGTGCTTCGGCAATATTACCTATATCTATAGGAACTATATCCGTAAAAGAAGTATATAGCCAAATACAAAAAGAAATATCTAAAAAGCCTAACTTAAAAACCAGAGATTTTATTGTTAATTTACAATCCAGTCTTGAACAAAGTTTCGCTAATCAAGAAATTACAGAAGAAGAATATTTAGATGGTAGAGAAAAAATTGCACAACTTCAAGAGTTAGATAGAAAAATTCCAAACACTATAAAAGGTGAGGATAAAATAAAAGCAGCAGAATTATTAAATGAAAAAAGTAAGCTTGTAAAAGAAAAAGAACAAATAGAGCAAGGATTAAGCCAAGAAATAGATTTGGAGTTACAAGACATTGATAACAAAATATCTGAAATAGGAGAAAAACAAGTTACAGATAAAAAAGCTATTAGTGAAAAAAATATTAAAATTGCTGAAACTAATAAAGAGTTAATGGCAATTATAAAAGATCCTAATTCTAGTGAAACTGCTATAAAAAAAGCTAAAAATGATATAGCTAAAAACAATGAAGGGTTAATTAATAATATAGTAAACAGAAAATTTGATCCTACTAAAGACACAGGATTAACAAGAGAAGATTTACTTTCAGGTGTTAATGAAATATTTTCAGAAGCTGTAAAAACTTTTAATCCAGAAAAAGGAGAGTTTGGGGCATATGCGAATCAATTAATTAATTTAAGATTACCCCGTATATTTGATGAGTTTGTTGAAACTAAAGTAAATGAAAAAACAGGTAAAAAAGAAATTATTGGTAGAAAAGATATATCAGATATTCAAGTTGAAGGTGAAACAACTCAACCTTCCTTTGCTTTAAAACCAGAAACAAAAACAAGTTTAAAAAATAAATTATTTACAGCAAAATTAGGTTTTGATAAAAAGCTTATACCGGGTAATACAAATAAAACTTTTGCAGATCTTTTTATTGATGCGGTTGGTAAAACATTACAAACTAAATTACCAGATATAACAAATGAAAAACAATTTAAAAAAGATTTTACAAAAAAGAATCAAGCTGAAGTAATTCCTATTTTACAGGAATTAACTAAAAAAGATAAAGATACAGGGGTTGATAATTTTAAAATATTTCTTGATCAAAATTTTGATGCTATAATAAAACAATTACCTCAGAGTGTTATAAATAAAAAATATCCTATGTTAAGAGAAGCCGTTCTTGACGAAGATGGTAGGCAAAAAAGAGAAGGAACAAAAGAAGGTAAAGGTATTTTCAAAAGAGTTGAGCAAGAAAAATCTGATTTTATAGATTACTTTACAGCAGCCGAAGACAAGGTAACGGGTAAAAAAATTGGCTCAAGCACAAGAAGTGATAGAAAACAATCATTATTAAGAACAATAGCCGATGAACTTTCAGCGGATGCTGCATTAGATGTTATAAAGGATAAAAACATTACAGATAAATTTAAAGAAATACAAGAGTTACAAGGCGCAAAAGTACCAGAAGATTTTTTAGATAGGCTTGTTAATTTAATTGATAGAGGAATAGACTATCTTGATAGAATGCAAAATAACAGTTCTTTAAGAGTAGGTTTTGTTTTACCTGAATTAGCAATGGCTTTTCTTAAAAATGTTTTAAAGTTTTTAAAAGTAGGTATAAAAGCTGGGCAAGAGTTTGCTAGTTCTTTAGATTCAGCTGTTGAAGAAGCTGCAAAAGAACCAGATTCTCAATTAAGAAATAATGAAGAAATTGACGCAGTTAAAAAAGTTGCTGCTAAAAATTTTAAAAGCGAAAAAGATTTAACTGACGCTAAAATAAATAAAACTACTAAAGAAGTAGGTGGTGCAATTTTTCAAGACAGATTAATACGTGGCTTAGAAAATACTATTTTTCCATATATAGGTGCTAAGCTAAGTGGTATTAAAAATCCAGAACTAAGAAGAATTAAAGCTACTAATTTACTTAGTAATTTAACAAGAGGTATTTCTTGGTCAGCTGATTATCTTAAAAAGAGTAAAACTCCTAAAGGTAAAAAATTAACTAAATTAGCTTTTAATAAAAACATTTTAACTGAATTAAAAAAAGTGTTGCCTAAAGACTATTTTGGAAAAGATGCAATAAATATTAAGGGTAATAAATTTTATTATGGTTCTGAAAAAATTCAAAATATTCAATTCACAGAAGCAGGTAATATTATAAGAAGAGGTAAAAAAGCTTTTGATGATGCTGTTGAAAGAAGTTATCAAGCTAAACAACAAGGATTAGAATTTTTAATTAATTTAAGGGCAGATGTTGAAGCTGGTATTATTGACGAAAACACAGCTGAAGATTTAATAGATATTGCTAAAAATAATCAAAAGGGTATTATTAGAAGAATGGCTTTACCTAATATATTATTTGATTATAAAGAAGGAACTAAATATATAGCGGAACATGATTCTCCTATGAATGATTTAATTGAAAATTTCATAAAACCTTATATTAAAGGAAAAGTTAATTTAGATAAATTAAAAAATGAAATTGATAATCAAAGAGTAAACTATGTTTCTGTAGCATTTAATGATGCAATTCCTACTGAGTTTAAAGATAAAAAATCAGATAAAAGATATAATAACCCTTTAAGAGAGTTTAAAGGACAATATACTGAATTTAATCCAATTAATTTAAAAGAAAAAGAATTAAGAGAAAGAATAACTATTTTAACTGAAAATTTAATAAAAGGTGATTTAAAAAATCTTACAGAGGGCCAGGCTATATCATTAGGCAAGAAAGCTAATAGATTTAAAATTATTTTACCTTATGGCGCTGAAGATTTATTGGGTCTCATTTATCCTTTATTAAGAAAAGGAAAATTAGGCGATGAAGATTTAAAGTTTTTTAAAGAAAATTTATTTGATCCTTTAAAAGATGCTTTTAATAGATATGATTCAGCTAAATTAGATGGAATGGTTCAATTAAGAGCTATTAAAGAAGAATTAAAAGAAATAGGGTTAAATTTGCAAGAAGTTGCTTTTGATAATATTTCACAAGATAACGCAATTAGAATTCATTTATGGTCAACAAGAGGGTATAAAATACCAGATGGCCCTAATGATGTTTTATCAGAATCGCAAATAGAAAAAGCAAATCAATGGGTTAGGCAAAATCTAGAAGCATTAAATATAAAAGAAATAATTGAGGGCGCTTATGAGGGACGTATGTATCCTGAACCGGGAAATAATTGGAGAGGAGAAACATTAACAACAGATTTACTTAAAAGTTATAATGTTACAATTAGAAGAGAATATTTTGCAGACTTTTTTAAAATAGTTGAAGCAATGTTTGGTGAAAGAAAAAATAATCAAATAACAGGTGAGATTGCTAATAATTTAACAGCTAAATTAGGGACAAACTGGGCGGACGCATTTAATAACATGTTAACTAGGATAGAAACAGGTAGACATAGAAATATGCCCACGGATAAATATTCTAATGCTTTTACTAATTGGATTAACTCTGCTGTTTCTACTATTATGTTTGTGAATACTAGATCTGTATTATTACAAACAATATCTAATTTAAATTTTATAAACGGAACTGATAACAATGTTTTTTCTGTTGCTGCTGCTTATGGTAATGTAAAACAATTTGTAGCTGATTTCCATAAAATATTTTATTCAGACTTTTTAAAATCAAGAAGATCTGGTTTAAAAATTGATGTTAATTTAGATGAATTAAGTCAAGCGGCTGAAGGTAATAATGCTAATAGAGCAGAAGCTATGTTAGCAGCTTTACTTAAAAAAGGTTTTTATCCTACTCAAATGGCAGATAGTTTTGCTATTGCTTTTGGAGGAGCGCCGTTTTTAAGGAACAGAACAAAAACTTATCAAAAAGAAGGTTTTAGTTTAGAAGAAGCAGAACAAAAAGCTTTTGGTGATATGAGAGAATTAGCTGAAGAATCTCAACAATCCTCAAGACAAGACAAAATTTCTATGCAGCAAGCTAGTGGTATAGGTAAACTTATATTAGCTTTTCAAAATTACCCTATGCAAGCAACAAGAATACAAAAAAGAGCTGTTCAAGATTTATTAGCTAATAGAGGTAATCCTGTAAAAAACGTAAGAAGAATATTATATTACGGAGCTTTACAAAATGTTTTATTCCACTTTTTACAATCTGCAGCATTTTATGTATTTATAAATAAAGACGAATTAAAAGACGAAGAAGAAGAAAAAAGATTATATGGAATATTAAACAGAATGGCTGACACTATATTAGCGGGAAGTGGATTTAATGGTGTTATTGCCGCTTCTATAAAAAATGTAGTATTAGAATTAGCAGATGAATTTTCTGAAGATGGTCAAAAAAATACTAGAGAAGCTTTAATAAGATCAACAGCATTTTCTCCACCTATAAATAGTAAATTAAGAAAAGTTAATTCCGCATTTCAAAGATTTGAAAGAAAACAAGAAAGAGAAAAAATGGGTGATTTAAGTTTTGAAAATCCTTTTCTTAAATCATCAACGGAACTTATAGAAGCTGCTACTAATTTACCAGCTAATAGGGTGTTAAGAAAAGTTGAAAATGTTAAGTTAGCTTTAGACAAAGAAACTGATTTTTGGAGATCATTATTTTTAACAATGGGATATAATAAATATGATCTATTTATGTATGATTTTCAAAAAGATGGAGAAGACACAACATTTAGAAAAAGAAAACCATTAAAAGAAAGAAAAGAAAGAAAACCATTAAAAACAAATTAATTATGCCAAAAGATGCGTGTTATCACAAAGTAAAAGCTCGTTATAGAGTATTCCCATCTGCATATGCAAGTGGAGCAATAGCAAAATGCCGTAAAGTCGGTGCTGCTAATTATGGAAACAAATCAAAAAAGAAAAAATAATGAAAGATAAATTTGAACCACATATGATGTATTGCAAAAACGGGAAAGGTTATAAAGCAAATACATACAAAGAACATCTTAAATTAAAAAATAAAGGATGTGGTCACTCTAAACCTAAGAAATAATGGCTGTTAGAAAAACTAAAGAAGGGGCACAACTTAAACGATGGTTTAAAGAAAAATGGATAGATGTGAGAACTGGTAAGCCTTGTGG
>MDTG01215055.1_pt1 | contig 16401 bp, 17 predicted proteins | sample 811421 | NCBI WGS metagenome assembly MDTG01 (sample SAMN05326645, study PRJNA326480) | marine metagenome | isolation source: seawater | place: Pacific Ocean: South East | collected 2011
ACTCATATAGTTATAATATTTACTATGTTGATAATTTCAACCTGCTAATTAAATTATAGACAAATGAACACAGTATTACTTTTTATTATAGGTATTCCACTTATTGAGATTTACTTATTTATCAAAATTGGATCTCAAATAGGAGCATTTAACACTGTTTTACTTATATTAACGACTGCAGTCGCAGGTGTCGCTTATGCAAGATATGAAGGATTTAACACTCTTAAATCTGGAATGAGACAACTTATTAAAAATGAAATGCCAATTTACGAGTTAATCTCTGGCGCAACATTGGCGTTTGCAGCTTTACTTTTAATATTCCCTGGGTTTGCAACAGATTTAATTGGGATTTTATTAGTTATACCAATAACAAGACGATTAATATTAGGAAAATTTATAAAAAGAACAAAATATAAAAAACCACAGAAAAATCGTTATATTGATGGTGAATATGAGGATTTAAGTGAAGATGATGACAAAAAAATATGAAATAGTTCTGCAGTATATACAAGATCTTTCAGTTGAAGTACCAAATCCTGAGACATATTTGTATAGCAGAGAATACATAACAAAATATTCTTTATTGATCAATATTAATACAAAAAAATTACAAAATAAAATGTTAGAGGTAATTACAAAACTAACTTATAAAGATCAGAAAGATAACAAAAGAAAATCTAATTTTGAAGTTTCATTTTCAACTGTAATAAAATTATTAGAAAATAATATAGAAAAGAAAGAGTTAGAGAAAATAATACTTTGTGATTTACAAAATGAAGTTTATCCAAGAAATAGCAAAATATTTACAAATCTAATAAAAGAATCTGGATTCCCAGAACTGGATTTTGAAAAGAAGATTGATTTTGATAATCTTTATAACAAAAGGGAAAATTAAAAGAAATTTTTTTTTAGATTTTTACTTAAAAATTCTTTATGTTTTTTTAGCTCTTGTTCAGTAGCACTTATAATTTTTTTTGAATAAATCTTCTCAGTAGAAATATTTCCTTTTGTATTTTGTGGTTCTTTTGTAAATTGAAAAATTGGTTCCTTTTGGTCAATTAAGTTTATATAAACCTTAGCAAGTAGTTCACAATCTAATAACGCTGTGTGTTTTTTTCTTCTTGTATTATCGACTCTAAATCTTTTGCATAAAGCATCTAAGCTAATTCCAGATCCTGGGAATTTATTTCTAGCGATTTCTAAGGTATCAATAACATTTTCTCTCGAAATATGCTTTTTATTTACTAATGATAATTCATTATTTAAATGTGCGATATCAAATTCAGCATTATGTATTATAATTTTTTTGTTATCTATGAAACTTAAAAATTCGTCTGCAACTTGAGAAAACTTTTTTTTATCAGATAAAAATTCATCTGTGTAGCCATGAACATCTAATGCACTTTTTGATACCTTCCTTTCAGGATTTAAATAACAATGAAATGTATTTTTAGTTGGAACTAAGTCTTCAAGCTCAATACATCCTATTTCAACAATTCGATGGCCTTCGCTTACTGATAAACCGGTTGTTTCTGTATCAAGAACTATCTCTTTCATTTAAAATTTTTTTTTTTAAGTCTCTTATTTTTTTTTTCATTATATTTGGTGAAGAATTATTTTCGATAATATAATTTGCTAATTTTCTTTTTTTTAACAATAGCGACTGATTTTTTATTAATGTTTTAGTTATTTTTTTCTTATAATTTTTACGTTTTTTTAATCTCTTTATAATATTAGAATTGCTTGAATTTACGTATAATAACACATCTTTTTTTTTATTTAGTTTATTTTCAATCAGAAGAGGAATGTCTAAAATTACTATTTTTTTCATTTTATTCGTTTTCAAAAACATAGTTAATTTCTTTCTAACTAATGGATGTACAATTAGAGATATCTCTCTTAAGTTCTTTGCTTTATCTGAAATAGCTTTTATTAAATCTTGTTTTTTTATTGGAAATGTTTTTACATAATTAGGCAGTTTGCTTTTCAATTTAATAAAGCATTTTTTGTCAGTTTTATAAATTTTGTTTACTTCTTTATCGGCATTAAAAACTGGGCAACAAAACTGCTCTGCAACAAATGATTTACCTGATCCTATATTTCCTAAAACACAAATTCTTATCATTATAAGCTTTTCAATATATCTAAATACATCGTCCACCATCTACTTCTAGAACTGCGCCAGTTATCATGCTTGCTTCATCAGAACACAAAAAACAAGCTGTGTTCCCCATATCACTAGGAGAAGAAAATCTTCCAATAGGGATAGTAGATAGAAAAGCTTGCCTTTTTTTTTTGGAATTGCCACCCATAAATGATTTTAATAAAGGTGTGTTCCCAGCTACTGGTGCTATAGCATTAACTCTTACTTTGTAAGGTGCTAATTCAATTGCCATTGCCTTAGTTGCTGTTATCATCCATCCTTTACTAGCGTTATACCAATTCAGTTTTGGTCTAGGAGATAATCCAGCTGTAGAAGCGACATTTAAAATTACACCTTTTTTAAGTTTTTTCATTTTTGGCACAAAGTATTTTGCAGAATAATAAACAGATTTAGAATTAACTTTGAAAACTTTATCAAATTCTTTTTCAGTTACGCTCTCCATGGATTTTGGCTTGTGAGTTATTCCTGCATTGTTAACTAAGATATCCACTGATTTATATTTTTTATAGACATATTTTAACAAAGCATTAAAATCTGATGCTTTAGATACATCCCCTACAAAAAAATCTTGTGATAAATTTTTAGAGACTTTTTTTAATAATCTTGAGTTAATATCTACCATTATTAAATTAGCTCCTTCGCTAGTAAATTTTTTTGCTATACCTTTACCAAAACCAGAGGCTGAACCTGTTATTATTGCAATTTTATTTCTGAGTCTCATAGTTTTTGTTTTCCAAAAATTTTATGACTTTATTATCAATCATCGGTTCAATATTGTGCCATATATTAAATGCTCTTTGAGCTTGAAATAAAAACATATTTAACCCATTTTCGATAATATTTCCTATTTTATTTCCAGCCTCCGAAAACTCAGTTCCATATGGATTATATATAACATCAAAAAAAATTTTATTTTTTCCATATTTTGAAAAATCAATTCCAAATTTATCGTTTTCTTTTAATCCTAAACTAGTAGCGTTAACAATCATATCAAAGTCAGTTAACTTTCCCCAATCTAAAACTTTTATTTCATCAAATAAATTTCTTATTAACTCTGCTTTTTCTTTTGTTCTATTACTTATAAAAATTTCAGATGCATTCATCCTTTTAAGGGCATAAATAATTGAAGGCACAACTCCACCAGCTCCAAGTATTAATATTTTTTTTTCTCTAATACTATAGTTCATTTTTTTTACACTCAGCTCAAAACCATCAATGTCTGTATTGTGCCCAGTTACGTTACCGTTATGTAAACAAATTGTATTAACAGATTGTGTTGTGAGAGCGTGGCTACTTAGCACGTCTAGATAAGGAATTATTTTCTTTTTAAAGGGTACTGTAACATTTATACCGTCTAATTGGCCGTTTCTTACATTATGACATAATTCTTTTAAATCTTTTTCATGTGCTTGTAGCTTCCCATAAATAGCCTCAATATTATGAGATTTTAACCAATAATTTTGAAGTTTTGGAGATAGAGAATGATCGACAGGATTGCCAATGACTAAATATTTTTTCACGACAAACTCATAATGTATTGCTTAATTTTATCAACAGGAAGTCCCATAATTGTGTTTTCATTTCCCTCTATTTTAGAGAACAATTTTCTTCCTTCACCTTCAATTTGATAAACATTGTAAGAATATAGAGTTTCATCTGTTAATTTACCTAAATATATTTTTAAGTCACTTTCAGAAAATTTCTTCATTGTTAGATTTGCCTTGTCCGTATAATTCCATATCATATACCCATTTTTTGAAATACAAACAGAACTAATTAATTGATGAATTTTGCCATTTAATTTTTTTAAAGTATTAAATGCCTGTTCTCTATTTTCAGGTTTAGAAATTAATTCACCATTTAAATCTATTACACTGTCTGCACCAAGAACTAATTGCTCGTTATATTTTTGGCTTACCTTATTAGCTTTTAACTCAGCTAGGTTTTTTGAAATAAGTTCTGGAGATGCTCCTTGATTTAATAAACTTATTTTAATTGGCTCTTCATCAACATTAGAATGTATGACTGTACAATTAACATCATTATTTGATAAAATTTCTTTCCTGACTTTGCTCTTTGAGGCTAAAATTATTTTATTCATTTTTTGTTTTTAATTTCAAAAATTTTGATAACAGAAGCCGCAGTCTCTTCAACAGATTTTCTAGTTACATCTATTATTGGCCATTTATTTTTTTTAAAAATTTTTTTAGACTTTTCTACTTCATCTCTAATTTTTTCTAAGTCTATGTAATCAGATACCTCACTTTCTTTTAATGAATTTAATCTATTTCGACGAATATCAAATAATCTTTCAGCTTCTGTCACAAGTCCAACCACACATAAATCTCTCGCTTCTATAATATCTTTTGGAATTCTCATTTCATTCACAAGTGGTATATTAGATGTTTTTAAACCTTTATTAGCTAAGTAAATGGATGTGGGAGTTTTGCTTGTTCTACTAACACCAATCAAAATGATATCAGACTCTAATATATTCTCGGTTTGGTTCCCATCGTCATGTCTCATTGTAAATTGAATAGCCTCAATTCTTTTATAATATTCTTCGTCAAGGACATGTTGTCCGCTAGGTTTGTGGGTGGCTTTTTGGTTAAGAATTTTTGAAAAATTCAGAATTAGGTCTCCCAAGACTCCAAAACAAGGTATTTCTATTTTGTTTGCTTCTTCTGCTAAATGTTTAGCAAGTTTACTATTAACCACGGTGTATAATATAATCGGACTTTTCTGATTTTTTGCGTTTTGAAGAATGGTTGAAATTTGACTTTCAGTTCTTGTAAATGAAAACTGATTTAATTCATAATTAAAGTTGTTAAATTGAGCTTTTAAAGCCATAAATATTCTATCTAAAGTTTCACCAGTTGAATCAGAAATTAAGAATATTTGATGTGTATTTTTCATGTATAAATTGTTTATAAATTAATTTAAAATTAAGAAATGACTCTAATTCAATAAAAATCTTAAATTTGTATCTTTTATAGTCATTTAATTAACATATATATTTTATGTGAATATCTTATTAACAATTTTAGTATTTTGTAAGATGATTAAATTTTTCAATATTTAAGGGGGTTTTTTTAGAAGTTAATTGTATAAAAAGTTAATAAAATGTTAAAATTGGGTAATTTACGTTATCTACAATACATACTAATAATAATACTAAATATAATTATCTTAATATAGATGACACCAATAAAAGAATGTTTAATAAATAGAAGAACAAATCTTAATCCTATATGGTTAATGAGGCAAGCAGGAAGATATTTACCAGAATTTAGAGAGATTCGAAAAAGCAATACAAATTTCATTGATTTATGTTTAAACCCTAAACTGTCAGAGGAAATAACAATTCAGCCAATAGACAGATTTAATTTTGATGCTGCTATTATTTTTTCCGATATTCTCATGATACCCTACGCACTTGGGCAAAATGTAGAGTTTAAAAAAAACTTTGGACCTAATCTTGGCAATGTAGACTTGGATAAATTATCTGAAATTAATGAAGATATTTTTACGGAAAGGTTGTCACCTATTTACAAACTCTTAGCAAGTTTAAGTAAAAATAATAAGTTAAAAAACAAAGACTTAATTGGGTTCGTAGGCGCCCCCTGGACTTTGCTTGTTTATATGATTAACAAAGTATCTCCAAAAAACGGTTTATCAGAATATTTTTTCAGTAATAAAATGTTAATTGATAAATTATTAAAAATTATAGAAAAGTTTTCTAAGATTCACATTAAAAACCAAGTAAAATCAGGAGCAACTTTAATACAAATATTTGATAGTTGGGCCAGTTTAATTACAGGTGATTTTGATAAATACTTGTATAATCCAACCTTATCATTAGTGAATTACACTAAAAAACTTGGTGTTCCGGTGATTTGTTTCCCTAGAGGTATATCTAATTATTCTGAATTTTGTAAGATTGTAAGCCCAAGCATGATTAATATTGATTATAATATTGACCCAAAAAAATTAATTGAAAATATTCAAATACCAATTCAAGGGGGATTAGATCCTAAGGTTCTATTGAGCGATAAAGAAAATTTACAAAAAGAAGTAACAAAATATTTAGAAATTTTTAGAAATCATCCATATGTATTTAATTTAGGTCATGGTATTCTTCCTGAAACAAAAATTGAAATGGTAGATGAATTAGTAAAAATAGTAAGAGATTTTAAGTAATGGAAAATCATCCTCAAATCCAATTTGGAAAAACTGGAGCCTTAATTGTTAATTTGGGAACTCCGGACTCAACAAAATGGCTGGACATTAGAAAATATTTAAAAGAATTTTTATCCGATAGAAGAGTTATAGAATTAAATCCAATTTTGTGGCAAGTAATTTTAAATGTTTTTATTCTAAATTTAAGACCATCTAAGACAGCAAAAGCTTATAAAGAAATTTGGATGAAGGAAAAAGATATGTCTCCCTTATTGTATTATACCCAAAAGCAAAAAGAAAAAGTCTCTAAATTAATATCCAACGATAAACTTGTTATAGATTTTGCAATGAGATACGGAAATCCTAGTATCAAAAATAAAATTAAAAAATTACATGAAAATGGATGTGAAAATCTCATAATTTTACCCTTGTATCCCCAATATGCTGCGGCAACGACTGCAACAGTATGCGATGAGGTCTACAGGACATTGATGGAAATGAGATGGCAGCCTTCCTTAAAGATTATACCACATTACGAATCTAATCCTTTGTATATCGATGCTTTGGTAAACTCAATAAACAATAAATTAGAGAAGATTACTTGGAAGCCTGATTTAATATTGGCATCTTATCATGGTATACCTAAGAAATACTTTGATAAAGGAGACCCATATCATTGTTATTGTTATAAGACTTCAAGACTAATAAGTGAAAAGTTTAATTTAATTAAAATTAAAACTACTTTTCAATCCAGATTTGGTCCTCAAGAATGGCTTCAACCATATACAGACAAGACAATAGAAAGTTTGCCTAAAGAAGGAGTTAAAAATATTCTAGCTATATGTCCTGGGTTTTCATCAGACTGTGTTGAAACATTAGAAGAAATATTGATACAAGGAAAAGAAAGCTTTATAGATTCTGGTGGTAAAAATTTTGATATGGTCCCATGTCTAAATGATAATGATGATCACATTAAACTCATAAATAATCTTATACAAAAAAGTATTTAAATAATGGCAGATTTAATTATTTACTCATCAACTGATGGACAAACCAAGAAAATATGTGAAACCATAAAAAGTCATTTCTCATCAAACAATAACTTTAAGATAATTTCATTGAACGAAGCATTAAAGTTAAACTTAGAAAATTGTAAAAAAATAATAATAGGTGCAAGCATTAGATATGGCAGCCATAATAGAAAAGTTTTAGATTTTGTTATTAAAAATAAAAGTATTTTGAGTTCAAAAAAAACTGCATTTTTTTCTGTTAACGTTGTTGCGAGAAAAGAAGAAAAAAGTACTCCAGAAACTAACCCTTATGTAATTAAGTTTCTAAAAAAAACAAAGTGGAAACCAAGCAAGCTATCCGTGTTTGCAGGAAAAGTGGATTACCCAAATTATAATTTTTTCAATAAAAATGTTATTAGATTAATTATGAAGATTACTAAAGGTCCAACAGATATAAATAATTCCTATGAGTTTACAAATTGGGAAAAAGTAAGAAAATTTGCAAAAGAATTGGAAAATCTATAATTTTAAGTGATTTTTTAGATAATCTAAGGTTGAAATTTCAATCTCAAGTTACTATATTAACTACATCTTAATAAAAATCCCTTCATTATGAATATACAAGAATTAAAAGAAAAAAGTTCAGAAAAACTTATTACAGAGGCTGAAAATCTAGGTATTGAGAACGCCAGTACTCTAAGAAGGCAAGAAATTTATTTTGCAATTTTAAAAAAGTTAGCAGAAAAAGGTGAGGAAATTACTGGAGGTGGAGTACTTCAATTATTGCAAGATGGATTTGGTTTCCTCAGAGCCATTGAGTCAAATTATTTGCCTGGTGCTGACGATATCTATGTAAGCCCAAATCAAATAAGAAGGTTTGGACTACGAACAGGAGATACAGTTGAGGGACCAATTAGGGCACCAAAAGAAGGTGAAAGATATTTTGCACTTTTACAAGTCAGCAAAATTAATTTTGAAGAAACAGATAAATTTAAACATAAAATAGCATTTGATAACTTAACCCCTTTATATCCAAACAAACAACTAGTCATGGAAGTCGAAATAAATAAAGCAGAAAAGAAAATTGATTTAACACCAAGATTAATAGATTTGGTAAGTCCAATAGGAAAAGGTCAAAGATCATTAATTATATCGCCACCTAAAGCTGGTAAAACCATGATATTACAAAGTATTGCAAACTCAATTACAGCAAATCATCCAGAGTGCTATCTGATGGTTCTTTTAATTGATGAAAGGCCAGAGGAAGTTACAGATATGCAAAGAACTGTTAAGGGGGAAGTTATAAGTTCAACTTTTGATGAACCAGCTCAAAGACACGTAGCAGTCGCAGAAATGGTAATTGAAAAAGCTAAAAGATTAACGGAGCATAAAAAAGATGTGGTTATACTTTTAGACTCAATAACTAGACTTGGGAGAGCATATAATGCTGTTGTGCCAAGTTCAGGTAAAGTTTTAACAGGAGGTGTAGATGCAAATGCACTTCAAAGACCAAAAAGGTTTTTTGGTGCCGCTAGAAATATTGAAGAAGGTGGTTCTTTAACAATTATAGCAACTGCACTTATAGATACTGGTAGCAGAATGGACGAAGTTATATTTGAAGAATTTAAAGGAACAGGAAACAGCGAAACTATACTTGATAGGAAAATATCAGAAAAAAGAATATTCCCAGCCATTGACATAACAAAATCAGGAACAAGGCGAGAAGAGCTTATTTTTGAGAAAAATGATTTACAAAAAATGAATGTTTTAAGAAGAATAATTGCCCCGATGGGTTCTATGGACGCTATAGAGTTTATTAACTCAAAATTGAAAAACACAAAAAATAATTCAGACTTTTTTAATTCAATGAATAAGCCCTCATAGACTTATTTTACCAAGCTTTCATAAATTTTTTCTAAATTTTTCGTATAGATATTAGAGTCAAATAAAATTTTAGTATAATTATTTAAAAACTTTTTTTTTAATTTTACGAATTCATCTTTATTATTTCCATAAAATATTGCTTTATTTGTGTATTCTGAAAAATCTTTACAAATTAAATTTTTAACATTTATAGCTGTTAACAAACTACCAGCAACTCTAGAAGCAAAAGAATCACCAGATATTGTCAGAACAGGAACTTCAGATTTAATAGCCTCGACAGCTGTGCTATGAGCATTGTAAGGAAAAGTATCTAGAAACAAGTCCATATGGCAAAACCTTTTTAAATGCTCAGGGTTATCTAATTTTTCAGCAAATATTATCCTATTTTGGTTTATATTAGAGGTTTCAGCCCTTCTTCTTAAATTCGCTATTGCAGTTTTATTAGTGCTCAGCAACCATAAAACACTATTTTTTGTATTTTTTAAAATTTTCATCCATGCATCAAACATATCTGGTGTTATTTTATAATTGTTGTTAAAGCTCCCAAAGATAAAACTATCTTCAGGAAGATTTAAACTTCTTTTTGTAAATTCTTTATTTGATACTTTCATTGTTTTTGGACATGGATAAAAACTATTTGGTAAATAAACAACTTTCTCAGAGTAATTTTTAAAATATTTTTTAGGTATAAGAAATTTATCAGCAACAATATAATCAATAAAATCTGTGCCCATTGTACTAGAATAACCCAAGTAACTTATTTGAATTGGTGCTACTCTATTCACGTATATGTCATTTCTAGAATCTGCTGTGTAACCTGTTAAATTAATAGCTATATCAATGCCAATTTCTTTACAAAGGTCTGTAATTGCTTCTGTTGTCATTTCATTTATGTCATAAAACTTTTGAAATTTTTTTTGAATATAATGATGTAAAGTATCTTTTATTGGACCATGAAAAAAACCATAAACTTCAAACCTTGATTTATCATGATTTTTAAATATATCCGTTGTCATTAATAAAACTGGATGATGATAGAACTCAGCTCCAAAATATCCAAGTTTAATTTTATTTCTTTTAATTAAATTTTTTTTTTTTGTTAAATTCTGCTTTTTATTGAATTTAAAGTTATTATAAATAAAAGCGTTTTTTCTTTGAATAAGTGGATCATCTATTAGGGATAACATAGGAAATGGCTCGATAATTTTTTTATTATTATTAATATTTTTTTTAATTTTTTCTAAATTTTTATGAAAATCATTCCAATCGCATAAATTCATCTTGGTATGAATATACTTTCCATAAGAGTAATTTAATTCTGGGTTTAAATTTATTACCTTTTCATATTCTTTTAATGCTTCATTAAATTTCTTTTGCATTAAATATATTTCAGCCTTATTATTGTAAGCTTCTACATAATTTTCTTTTTGAGATATCGCTTTTTCGTAAAATTCGAGAGATCTTGAGGTATTACCTAACTCACGAAAAAGGTTACCTAAATTATTGAAAACGACTGGGTTATTAGGAGATATCTTTAACGATTTTAAAAAAAATTCTTTAGATTTCTTAAATTCTTTTAAATTTTTATAAGATATCCCAATATTAATTGTTGCATCATTATAATTATTTTTAATCTCTAATGCTTTTTTAAAATTTTCTACAGCTTCTCTATCTCTGTTTAAACCACTTAAAGCAATCCCAATATTGTTGTAATAATTAGGTATATTTTTATCAATACTAATAGCCTGATTGAGATACTTATGTGCTTCTTTGTAATACTGTTTTTGCAAATAAGCAGTCCCTAAATAAAAATTTAATTGAGAAGTTTTTTCATTATTCTTTAATAATTCAATATAAATTTTTATAGCTTCTTCTACTTCTCCTATCTGATGTAATTTTATTGCTTTATTAAATGATTTAGAATTATCTGACATTAAATTTTAATTTAAAATTTAATAAAGTATTACAGAAAAATTTATATATTTAAATTTAATACTAGTTATAATTATCAAATGACTATATATGCTCTCTCTTCAGGTTCAGGATTGGCTGGTATATCAGTAATCAGAGTTTCTGGCAATCTTGCGAAAAAAGTAATCTTAGATTTAACAAATAAAGAGCTGCCTAAGCCAAGAGTAGCTTCAAGACGCAAATTTCATAAAATTAATAAAGATGAACTAATTGATGAGGGTATATTATTGTGGTTTCCTGGACCTAATAGCTACACAGGTGAAGATATGGCTGAATTTCATGTTCACGGAAGCAAGGCTGTAATTGAAGCAATGAATTTGTGTTTATCAAAAATTGATGGTTGCAGATTAGCTGAACCAGGTGAATTTACTAAAATCGCATTTCAGAATGGAAAAATAAATTTACTTAAAGCTGAGAGTATTTCTGACTTAATTTCATCAGAAACTGAAATGCAAAGAAAACAAGCTATAAAAATTATGTCTGGTAAAAGCTCAAATAAATTTAATTCACTAAGAGATAGGTTATTAAAAATATTGTCAAACATTGAAGCCAAAATTGATTTTCCAGATGAAGATTTACCAGGTAATATTTTAAAAAATATTCATCTAGAAACTAAAAGTATCAAAAATGAGATACATAAAATATTAAATGATCAAAAAGTTGGAGAAAGAATAAGAGAAGGTTTTAAAATTGCAATTATCGGTCCCACTAACGCCGGAAAATCTTCTTTGTTAAATTATCTATCAAAAAGAGATATTGCAATTGTTTCTGAAATTGCAGGAACGACAAGAGATGTTATTGAGGCACATATAAATTTGAACGGTTATCCTGTTATAATTTCGGATACTGCCGGGATAAGAGATTCCAAAGATGAAATTGAAAGTAAGGGTATTAAATTAGCTTTAGAAAGAGCAGAAAATGCTGATTTAAATTTAATTGTTATAGAGCCTAAAAGTATTGATTTTTCAAGCTTTTTGAACAAATTTGGAACAAAAAAGTCTATTTTGATAATTAATAAAATTGATCTGGGATTTGATAATATTACAGAAGAATTAAAAAATTGCGACGCAGTTTTAATTTCAATAAAAGAAGAAAAAAATTTAGATAAACTTTTAAATTTAATCAAAGAAAATTTAAAAAATAAATTTATTCTTCACGATGACATATATATTACAAGGCAAAGACACAGGACAAATCTTGAAAAATGTGTTGAGCATTTAACAATTTTCGAAGAAAAAAATTCCCTACATGATTTTGATAAAGCCGCAGAAGACTTAAGATTAGCAACTAGGTATCTAGGAACCATCGTAGGAAAGGTTGACGTTGAGGAGATATTAGGATCAATTTTTAATGATTTTTGTATTGGTAAATAACCTATTAAATCATTAACTTTTTGAACAAATTTAACTGTTTTCTTGTAAATTTTTCGATCAATAATAAATTACAAATATGAAAAAAGAATTAACATTCGATGTAGTGGTAATAGGCGGGGGGCATGCTGGATGTGAAGCGGCCGCTGCATCTGCCAGGTTAGGTGTTAATACAGCCTTATTTACACATAAATTTAATACAATAGGAGAGATGTCTTGTAATCCAGCTATTGGTGGTTTGGGAAAAGGGCATCTAGTTAGAGAGATAGATGCACTAGATGGTATGATGGGAGAAGTGGCAGATAAATCTGGTATTCAATTTAGATTACTGAATAGAAGCAGAGGGCCTGCAGTTAGAGGGCCAAGAACCCAAAGTGATAGATCGTTGTATAAAAAATATATGCAAGAAAAACTTGTAAACTACTGTAATTTATGCATATTTAGTGATCCTGTAATTGAGTTCTATTTTCAAAATAATAGTATAATTGGTTTTATTACACAATCAGGTAAAGAAATTAATGCATCCAAAATAATTTTGACAACTGGCACTTTTTTAAATGGTTTGATACATATTGGTAAAGAAAAAATCCCAGCTGGTCGGTTTGATGAAAAACCTTCAACAGGTTTGAGTGAACAGTTAAAAAAATATAATTTTAAAATTGGAAGACTAAAAACTGGAACTCCTCCTAGACTTGATTCCCGTACAATAAATTTCGAAAATTTAGAAGAGCAGCTAGCTGATGACGAGCCATATTTTTTTTCTTTCCTTACAAAAAATAAATTAAATAAACAAATCTCATGTAGGATGACTTATACCAATGAAGCAGTTCACAAAATTATTTCTAAAAATATAAAACGAAGTGCAATGTATTCTGGAAATATAAAAGGAGTAGGTCCAAGATATTGTCCTTCAATAGAAGATAAAATAAATAAATTTGCAGATAAGCAAAGACATCAAATATTTTTAGAACCAGAAGGGTTAAATGACCACACAATCTATCCAAATGGGATTTCGACCTCCTTACCTGCTGATGTACAGCAAGAAATATGTAGTAAAATCAATGGTTTAGAAAACGTAAAAATTTTAAGACCAGGATATGCCATAGAATATGACTTTATAGATCCGAGAGAGCTTTTTTTAACTTTGGAGACTAAAAAAATTAAAAATCTTTATCTTGCTGGCCAGATTAATGGAACTACTGGATATGAAGAAGCCGCAGCCCAAGGCCTTATTGCTGGAACGAATGCTGCAATAGCTTTCAAAGGTGAAGAACCATTTATTTTAGATAGGTCTGAAGCTTATATAGGAGTTATGATAGATGATCTTGTTACAAAAGGTGTTGCAGAACCATACAGAATGTTTACATCAAGAGCAGAATATAGACTTTCTTTAAGATCAGACAACGCAGACGTTAGACTCACAAAAAAGGGAATAGATATCGGATTAGTTTTAGATCAAAGAAAGCAGGTTTACGAAGATAAATTTAAAAATTTATTAAGAATTCAGTCTAAAATGAATAAATTAACGATTACACCATCAAAAGCATCTAAATTTAAAATAAATATTGCAAAAGATGGCGTAAGCCGATCCGCAAATGAGTTATTAGGACAAAAATCTGTTAATATGAGTAAAATTAGAGAAATATGGCCTGAAATTCCATATGTTTCACGTGAAATCGACGAACAATTAGAGATAAGTTCTCACTATAAAGGTTATTTGAAAAAGCAAAAAGCAGATATTTTAGCATTCAAAAGAGACGAAAATTTATTAATTCCAGAAAACTTAGATTATGATAGCTTTTCTGGACTTTCTAATGAAGTAAAATCAAAATTTAAGAAAATAAGGCCTAAAACAATGGGGCAAGCATTAAGGATAGATGGAATTACTCCTGCTGCTGTATATATTTTGTTGTCACACCTGAAAAGAAAGTCTATTAAGCACATAGCTTGATTGATTCGAATATTTTAAAAACTAATAATACAAAATTCTTAAATGTTTCACGTGAAACTTTAAAGGAGCTAGAAGACTATTCAAATGCAATTATTTCAAGAAATAGAAGAATAAATTTAATTAGCAGGAGTACTGAAAAGTCTATAAAACAAAGACATATAGAAGATAGCGCACAAATAGTTGATTTTATTGATAAAAATGATATAAAAATATGCACAGATCTAGGGTCTGGTGCTGGTTTACCTGGTATAGTTTTAGGTATCTTAATGAAACCAAAAAAGCCTTTATTTAAAGTAATTTATTATGAAAAAAGCTATCACAAGAGTCTTTTCCTAAAAGAAATGTCAGATAAGTTTAATTTAAATTCAGAAATTCATCGAAAAAATATTTTTAGCGAAAAAAATTTGATAACCGACGTTATAATTTCAAGAGCTTTCAAGCCTTTGCCAATAATCTTTCAAATAGCTAATAACAATTTTAAAAATTTTAAATATATTATTTTATTTTTAGGTAAGACTGGAAGAAAACTTATAGATAATTCCCTTGAGAGTTGGAACTTCGATTACGAAAAAAAAAAAAGTTTAACAGATAACCAGTCTTTAGTCGTAAAAATTTCAAATTTGAAAAAAAAAAATGTTTAATAAAGATATTTTTTTTAAAAAAATTATAGTCAAATACAAAAATATTAAAGGTACTTATAAAAATTATAAAAATGAAAAGTATATACAAATATAATGGATAAAAAAATAATTTCAGTCATAAATCAAAAAGGAGGGGTAGGTAAGACCACAACAGTAATTAATCTAGCAGCTGGGTTGTCAATGAAAGGAAAAAAAATTTTAGTGATAGACTTAGATCCTCAAGGTAACGCTTCAACTGGTCTTGGATTATCTAACACATCTAACTCAGAGAAAACAATTTACAGTGTTCTCAATGGAAATAAGAAAATTCTAGACGTTATACAACCATCAAGTTTTGAAAGTCTAAATGTAATAACTTCCAATGTCGATTTATCAGGTCTTGAGGTTGAAACAGCTGGAGATAGCCGTAGGGCCTTTAAATTAAAAGATGAATTAGACCTAATTTTAAATGATTCTAGAGCATTATATGATTACATAATAATTGACTGTCCTCCATCTCTAAGTTTACTTACAATTATGGCATTGGTAGCCTCCGACTCTTTAGTAGTTCCGCTGCAGACAGAATTTTTTGCATTAGAAGGGCTAACTCAACTCATGAAGACTATTAAAAGAATAAAATCCAACTTAAATCCATCATTAGAAATTAGAGGCATACTGCTTACGATGTTTGACAAAAGAAATAAGCTTTCAAGTCAGGTGGAGATGGAAGCAAGGAACTATTTTAAAGACAAAGTTTACTCAACTGCTGTGCCAAGAAATGTTAGATTGTCTGAGGCACCATCTCACGGCATACCTGTCCTAATTTATGACAAAATGTGTCTTGGAAGTAAGGCCTACTTTAAATTTGCTGAAGAATTTTTAGAACAAGATAAACAAGTGGAGAGTGCTGCATGATAAATCCTTTCAAAAGTAAGAAGGGCTTAGGAAGAGGCCTATCATCACTTATTGGTGATAGTGATATAAAAACTTCTAAAGATAAAATTTCTATAAGTTCTATAGTTCCAAATAAAAATCAACCTAGAAAATCATTTGAAAAAGAGGCTTTAGAAGAATTAAAAAATTCTATTAAAGAAAGAGGCATAATCCAACCATTAATTGTTAGGAAGTCAGATTATCATGATGATAAATTTGAATTGATAGCAGGCGAAAGAAGATGGCAAGCAGCTCAATCAGCTGGCCTTCATGAAGTGCCTGTAGTTATTATTGAGGCAGATAATCTAAAATCGTTAGA
>MDTG01105787.1_pt1 | contig 16396 bp, 20 predicted proteins | sample 811421 | NCBI WGS metagenome assembly MDTG01 (sample SAMN05326645, study PRJNA326480) | marine metagenome | isolation source: seawater | place: Pacific Ocean: South East | collected 2011
ATTAACAGAAATATCATCGATAATAAACTCTACATTTGATTGCCCCCTCCACTCATTTAGGGATAATTTTCCTGCTATATTAAATAGCTTATTATTCTTTTTAAGAAGATAACTGGCTAAATCACTTTCTATGGCATTAAAAGCTATAGATTTAATAGTAGAACCGTCTTCACCTAGTAATACAGATTTGATGTGCGATTCCCCTACAATTTTTCCATTAATAGTTTTTAAGTTTTCTATAACAAATTTAGGCTCAGGATTACCAGATCCAAAAGGAGATAATAATGCAACTTTTTTATAAAAATCAAAATTTACAGCTGATGGTGCAATAACGCTATCAAAAAATAAAGGTTTTTCTGCAGTTAAATCTTGATTAATATTTCTAATTTTTCTAAAAGCAAAATTTTTAAATTTTTCAATATTCTCTATTTTTATAGAAAATCCTCCCGCCATTTTATGCCCCCCACCTTTAACTAAAATTTTTTCTTGTGTAGCTGAAATTATCATTGTTCCGATATCAAATCCTACAATGGATCTTGCAGATGCCTTACCAATATCTCCATTGATTGAGATGATTATTACAGGTTTATTAAATTTATCTTTTAATCTCGCAGCAACTATTCCAATAATTCCCTCGTGCCAATTTTTTCCACTTAATATTAAAATAGGGTCTTTAGAATAGTCTTTTGTCTCATTTAAAATTTTTTGCAAAAGATCTTTTTCTAACATTTGTCTTTCTTTATTAAACTGGTCTAATTCCATAGCTATTTTGAAAGTAATCTTAGGATCTTTGTTTAATAATAAATTTGCACCATGAGTACATTTACCCACTCTACCTCCAGCATTTATTCTTGGACCAAGCAAAAAGCCTAAATGATAAACAGATGGGTTTGACTCAATTTTACAAATATCCAATAAAGTTTTTAGTCCTAAATTTTTTCCTGTCTGTAACACTTTAATGCCTTGTTTGACTATAGCTCTGTTTAAACCTATTAGAGGGACTACATCACACACTGTACCCAAAGATACCAAATCCAAATAATTAATTAGATTTGGTTCAATTATTTTATTTTGGCTAAACCAATTATTTGATCTCAATTCCCTATTTAAAGAAACTAAAAACATAAAAGTAACCCCAGCAGCACATAAATAATTCAGGTTCGATCGATCATCTAAGCGATTTGGATTAATAATTGAGAATGCACTTGGTAATTTAACTTCTGATTGATGGTGATCTAGCACAATAACATCTACATTGTTCTCTTTAGCAAATTTAATAGCTTCAAATGAAAGAGTTCCACAATCTACAGTAAAAATTATTTTTACTTTTTTATTAATTAATTCCTTAAAACTTTCAATAGATGGACCATATCCTTCTTTTTTTCTATCGGGAATATAAATTTCATAATCTAAATTCAATTCTGTAAAATAATTTCCTAGAATAGCTGTTGAAGTAGCTCCATCAACATCATAGTCGCCGAAAATTGCTATTTTTTCATTTTCAGATATAGCTTCAATAGTTCTTAATGTGGATTTTTTCATATCAGTCATATTATTTGGATTAGGTAAAATGTTTTTTATTGAGGGATTTAAAAAAGATAAGACATCTTCTTTATTAATATTTCTTATTGATAAAAGTTTTGAAGTAATCTCATCTAAAGAAAAATTTTCTTTAAAAAAAATTAAATTTTCTTGATTATATTTTTTTAAAATCCAATTTTTGCCACTTACAGAAGGTGAAATCATTTGTTGTAAATGTTAGTAATTGACTTAATTGTTTTTTGACTTTTATGTAAAACAAAGGAATTCACTTCATATTCATTTCCTAAGTCTTTTACACCTTTTGCTAAATCTCCATTGGTAACACCTGTAGCGCAAAAAATTACATCACCTTTAACCATGTCTTCAATATTATATTTTTTATTATAATCAGTTATTCCGAGTTTTTTAGCTCTAACTCTTTCCTCTTCATCAAGTACTAATCGACCTTGAATTTGACCACCATAACAAGATAGAGCTGCAGCGACCACAACTCCTTCTGGAGCACCTCCTGTGCTATAATAAATGTCATTTTTAGGATTGTCCCCAATTACGCTAAGAGCACCTGCTATATCACCATCTGTAATATAATTAATTTTTACACTTAATTTGTTTAGCACTTTTACTATATGATCGTGTCGTGGTCGCCTTAATACACAAGCTTTCAATTCATTTATTTTTTTATTTTTTGCCTCAGCAAGTAATTTTATATTTTTTTCCACACTATTGTCTAAATCCATTAGATTTGTAGGTAGGTCTGACCCAATAACAATTTTTTCCATGTATGTATCTGGAGCAGATAATAACCCTCCTCTTTCTGAAATAGCTAAAACAGAGAAAGCATTAGATTCACCGTTGGCAGTAAATTTTGTACCTTCAAGAGGATCAACTGCAATATCAAATTTAGGACCATTTAAGGTGCCAAGTTTTTCACCAATATAAAGCATAGGTGCTTCATCCATTTCCCCTTCACCTATAACAACAGTGCCTTCCATATTAATTTTATTAAGTTCTCTCCGCATTGGATCAACTGCACCTTTATCGGCAGCAATTTTATCTTTTTTACCAATAAATTTGGAAGCACCTATAGCAGCTTTTTCAGTAACCTTGGTAAATAGATTTAAAAATTTTTTTTCGATTGACATTAATTTTCATCAATTCTTATTAATTTTGGCTTTTTATATATATAATTTTTTTTTGAAACTACTTTTAATATCTTATTTAAAAAAATATTTTTGGCATTATGAGTAATAATTATTATTGATGAAATTTTCTTATTTTTGTTTGGATTTTGTATTAATCTTTTAATCGAAACTTTATTTTTTGAAAAAATATTTGTAATGTTTGATAAAACACCAGGTTTATCTAAAACTTCAAATCTTAAATAAGCAGAAAAAAATCTATTATCTATAGTATCGAATTTAAGTTTTTTTCTTCCTTTACTAGAAAGCGAAAAAGGAAATTTAACATTTCCTCTCAAAATAGAAGAAATATCCGAAACAAGAGCTGATGTCGTTGCAGCAGGTCCTGCCCCCTCTCCTTGTATAATGCTTTGACCTACTGGTTTTCCATCAACTATTACAGCATTTAATACACCATCTATACTTGCTATATAAGAATTTTTTTTTATTAAAGTTGGATGAACTCTTTGATAAATTTTGCCTTTTAATAGCTCTGCAAATCCAATTAATTTTATCTTATAACCTAAATTATTAGCATTAACTATATCTACCTTATCAATTTCTCTAATTCCCTCTACATAAATTTTATCATTTAAAAAAGAATTAAAGCATAAAGATGTAAGAATTTTCAATTTAGAAGATACATCGTCTCCATTTAAGTCAGCAGCAGGATTTGCTTCAGCATAACCTAAAGCTTTTGCGTCAGTTAATACTTCATCAAAATTCTTATTTTTATTATCCATCGATGAAAGTATATAATTTGAAGTTCCATTAAAAATTCCATAAATCTTAGAAATTTTATTTGCTATTAAACTTTCCTTTAATGATCTAATTATAGGAACACCACCACATACAGATGCTTCAAATTCTAAATTTACCTTATTTTTTTCAGCAATTTTAGCTAATTGATCGCCATATTTTGCTATTAAAGCTTTATTAGCAGTCACAACACTTTTTTTGTTTTTTAATGCGTTAAAAACTAATTTTTTAGCAGCACCCTCAGCTCCACCTATTAATTCAATAATTAAATCTACATCTGAAAGTTTAGTTGCATCAATATAATTATTAAGCCATTGTTTTTTTTTAAATTTAATATTTCTTTTTTTGTTTCTTTTTTTTGCAGAAATATATTTTATAATTGGCTGACAATTATTTTTCTCAGTTAAAATCTTATTATTTTCAATTAAATAATTGTATAAGTAACAACCAATATTACCCAATCCGATTATTGCAATGTTTAATTTTCTCATAATTTATCTAGTTGTTATATCTGGAAAATCTTTTTTAGTTCCTTGTTCTATTAAAAATTTTGATATTTCATCAATACTACATTTATCTAATATTGTGCAAACATCGACAACATCTTTCCTCTTTTTATTCACATTTTGAGGTTTTAAGTCATTATTTTTTAATTTTTTTTTATCTTTTGTTTTTTCTTTATTGCTGATTTCTTTTTTTGAGTTCCTTTTATCTATGATTTTTTTTGCTATTTGCTTATCTTTTCTTTTATTTTTAATATTTTCTTTGATTTCTGTAATTTCTTTTTTTGATAAAGTTTTTAACTTTTTTTTTGTTTTATTTCTTGGCAGTATATTAATTTCTTTTTTATTTTTAGTATTTTCTTTTAAATTTAATTCAACTAAATCAATTTGTTTTTTATTTTTTTTATCAACTATTTTTACCTCAATTGAGAGATTTTCTTTAAAATACTGTTCTGCTTCTGACTTATTAATACAAACATGATCTCCACAAATTAATACAGTTTTAGGTTTACTACAGTTGGATAAGAGCAAAATTAGAAATACTATAAAAAATAATTTCATCTTAAACCTAAGTTTTCTGGAAAATTGTACATTAGATTCATATTTTGTACTGCTTGGCCAGAGGCACCTTTAACTAGATTATCTATTGCACTAAAAATTATATATTTCCCTTTCTTTCTTGTTTCACATATTGAGATTTCACAATAATTCGTATTTAATACGTTTCCTGAACCAAGAGGCGTATTCATTTTTAAAATTTTTATAAATTTAGATTTTTTATAAAATTTAGTTAAATTTTTTTTTAAAATATCTCCTGAATTTCTCTTTTTTGCATCAATGTATATTGAAGTTAAAATACCTCTAAAAGTTGGTAGCAAATGGGGATTAAAGGTAAAATTTACTTTTTTTTTCGTTAATTTGATTAATTGTTGATCTACCTCACATACGTGTCTATGGTTTTTGGGATTGTAAGCATAAATTGACGAATACAGATTTTTATGTGTAAATTTTTTTTCTAAATTTTTACCTGCTCCTGAAAAGCCAGATTTTGAGTCAATAGTTATATCTTTTAGTTTAATGAGATTTTTTTTTATTAAGGGAACCAAAGGAATAATAATAGAAGTAGGATAACAACCTGGATTTGAAATTATTCTAAATTTATTTATATCTTTATTATTTAATTCAGGAATTGAGTATAAAGATTCTTTTATAAATTTTTTTGCTTTATGTTTAATTTTATAATTTTTTTCATACGTTTTATAATTTGTTATTCTAAAATCTGCTGATAAATCAACAAATTTTAAATTTTTATTTTTATAAAAGTTTTTCCTGATTATATTTTGTGCTTCACCATTTGGTAATGACAAAAATATTAAATCTAATTTTTGCCAATTGATTTTTGTAATAGAACTTATTTTTGGTAATCTTTTTTTAATTCTTTTGTCAAAAAAATTAATTTTTTTACCAAGGTTTTTAGTAGCACATAAATATTTAATATCTACTTTTGGATGTTTTGATAATATTAGAATAAGATCTAACCCAGTATAACCAGTAGCGCCTATTACAGCTATATTTATTTTATTATGAATAGACATAATTTCTTATATCATCGTCTTTAATAATAGTTAAATTTAAATAATTATCTCTTAGAGAATTGAAAGCTTCTTCTTGCTTTCCTGTGACCATACTTTTTACGTTCAACAACTCTAGAGTCTCTCGTGGTAAGTTTATCTTTTTTTAAATTTTTTTTAAGATTTTCGTCATGGGAAATAAGAGCTTTAGATATTCCTAGTATTATAGCGCCAGCTTGACCTGATAGACCTCCACCTTTTACTGAGCATTTTACATCGTAATTAGTAGCAACCTCCGATATTTCAAGAGGTCTTGTCACTATAATTTGATGAACAGGTCTTTTGAAATATTCATTCATTTTTAAACCATTTACATGAATTACACCTGTACCTTTTTTAACCCATACTTTAGCAATAGATCTTTTTCTTCTACCTGTAGCATATTTACTATCTTTGAAATCTAATTTAATTTTTTTTAACTTCGTAGTTATCTCGTTAGATTGTTCCATTATTTAACAATATTTTTTTTATGTAATTTTTTAAAATCAATTACTTTTGGTTTTTGGACTTCATGAGGATGATTTTCCCCATTATAAATCTTTAATTTAGTAAGTTGTTTTTTTGCTAACGGTCCACCTGGTAACATTCTTTTAACCGCTAATTTTAAAATTTGTTCAGTTTTATTTTTTTCTTTTAAAAAAGATGGTGTTGACTCTTTGATCCCCCCTGGATGACCTGTATGTTTGTAATATTTTTTATTAAAGAATTTCTTACCAGAGAACTTTATTTTATCAATATTTGTTACAACAACAAAATCTCCATTATCCATATGTGGATTATATGTAGGTTTATTTTTACCTCTTAAAACTTTTGATATATATGAAGCTAGTCTACCAACTGCTGCATCTTGAGCATCTATAATATACCAATCTTTTTTAATATCTTTCTTTTTAATAAATGGTGTCATACGTTGGGCGATAGATACAAAGAAAGTGTTGTAAAGTCAATTTATTTAACAAATGAATAATATAAGTATAATGCACTAAAAACTAACAGTACGCTTGTTATTTGATGGGCAGATGCCAAATAAATATTAAGACCACTTATCAGGGTCAAAATTCCTAGTACAACCTGTGTGCTTAAAAAAAATATAACTATCAATAAAGGTTTATATAAGAAAATCATTTTTTTTTTAAAGATGAATAATGAAAGACCCAAAGAATAAAAAATTATAAGATAAGCTAAATTTCGATGATAAAATTGAACTAAAGAGTGACTATCGAAATCGAAAATATCTTTTGTTCCATAAAAACTTAAGTCATTAGGAATATAATCATCTCCCATTAGGGGCCATGTTTGATAAATTTTTCCAGCATCTAATCCAGAAACAAAAGCTCCCATTATTATTTGAGCAAATATAATAACTACGAAAAATTGAAAAAGGAAATTTTTATTATTCATTACGAAAAAACTTTTATTTTTTTTTGAAATAATATTCATTAATAACCAGAATATTGTTGAGATTATTATAAACGCTGTAGAAAGATGCAAAGATAACCTATAATGACTTACCGTAATATCATCAATTAAACCACTTTTTACCATATACCAACCAAAAATTCCTTGAGAAATTATTAAAATTAAAATTATATAACAAATGTTTAAATGATAATGACTAATTTTTTTTGAAAAATAAAAAAAAATTAAAGGTAGTAAAAAAAATAAACCAATTATTCTAGCTAATATTCTATGAAAGTATTCCCAGTAAAAAATAATTTTAAACTGATCAATTGTCATATTAAAATTTAAAAGATTATATTGAGGGATCTTTTTGTATTGATTAAAATACTCAATCCAAGCCTCGTTATTTAAAGGGGGCATTATTCCTTTCAATAGTTCCCATTCTGTGATCGAGAGACCTGAATTTGTCAACCTAGTCAATCCACCAACAATAATTATAATAAAAACTAAAATTAAAGAAGTTACCAACCAATAATAAAATAATTTATATGTTTTTTCTGCTTCTTCGTTCATATAATTTATTATATATTTAATTATTAATTCTTTAATTTTAATATTGTCGCTATGGTAAATAAAGAAATACTTAAAGTAAGAAAAGATTTGGACAAATTAGACAATAAACTATTGGATATAATAAAAAAAAGAACCAAACTTGTTGATATAGTAATTAAAAATAAAAAATTCAAAAAAGATATAGTTGATAGAAAAAGAATTTCCACTATTTTAAAAAACATTTCTAAAAAATCAAAAAATAAAAAAATAGACCCTAAAATTACATCAAAAATCTGGATATCAATGATCAATGCTTTTATTGATTATGAATACAGAAATTTCAAGAAAAAATAATTATTTACTGTGAGGAGGAAGTTTTTTTTCAACAAAATATTCGTGTTTTCTCGTATTAGGATTATACTTCTTTAGCTTTAATTTATCTTTTGCTTTTTCACCTTTAGTAGGTTTTTTTGCGTAATAGATAAATTTACTATCTGGATTACTTTCTGGAACCATACGTACTTTAAGATGAGTTTTTTTTGCCATGTTTTTTTATCTTATTAATTTTTTCTAAAATTGATTTACTTTTTCTTTTTAAAATCTCACTATAATAATTAGCTTTTAAACCATGCAAGTCATCAACGTCAAGCTTATTTATGTTTGAATGTAATAAATTTTTTACTCCTGCTATTGTCATACCTTTGTTTTTGAGTAAAAATTTTATCATTTTTATAATTTCTATTTGTTTTAAATTATAAAACCTTCTTTTATTAATCTTTTTTGGCCTAATAATTTTAAACTCTTTTTCCCAATATCTTAAAATATGGTTTAATGGTTTTTTATTTTTTGGATTTATGAGATTTAATTTTTTTGTTAGTTCTGAAATTCCAATTAATCTACTCATAATTATAAATTTTCAAAAGTTTTTGTGACGGAGTAAATCTAACAGTTTTTCTTGCTGAAATTATATAAGGATCTTTAGTTTTAGGATTTCTTCCTAGTCTTTCTTTTTTTTCTAAAATCTTAAAAGTGCCTAAATTTTTTACAGTTAAATTCCCTGATTTTATATTTTGAAGCAATATCTTGATTAAATCATTAATTAATTTTTTAGAAAAATTTTTAGAAAAACCTGAAGTTTTATTTAAATTTTTTATTAAATCTGCTTTTTTAAAATTCTTTACCACGTTTTGAATGTTTTAAGTTTTTTTTAATTTCATTCATTAAATTTCCTTTTACTATTTTATAACATAAATCTATAGAATGATAAAAGCCCATCGAGTCAATTCCGCCATGACTTTTTACAACAGGTCCGTTTAAACCTAAAAATATTGCTCCATTATATTTTCTTGGATCTAATTTCTCTTTAAACTTTTTTAAAGAAAAAAAGGAAAAAATTAGAGATAAATTAGTTAATGATTTTTTCAAGTTTGAAGTGATAAATTTAGCTGTTCCTTCTGCAGTTTTTAAAGCAATATTTCCAGTAAAACCATCAGTGATTATAACATTTGACTCACCACTCATTATATTATTCCCTTCAATGTATCCGTTATAAATAAAATTATCTTCACTAGATAAATCTTTCAGTTTTTTTGATGCATTCTTTAGCATTTCAGTGCCTTTTATTTCTTCTGAGCCAACGTTAAGAAGAGCAACTTTTGGTTTTTCATTAGGAAACAATGATTTAAAAAGAGCAGATCCCAATTCAGCAAAATCTACTAGATTTTGATCGTTGCATTCTATGTTAGCCCCTAAATCTAAAACTACATTCATGCCATTTTTGTTTGGCCACAAACCAGCTAATGCAGGCTTACTAACCTCATTCATCATTTTTAAAATCATTCTTGATATAACTAATAGAACTCCGGTATTTCCTGCAGATAAACTTATATCTGATTTACCTTCAAGTTGATGATGAATGCAGTTCCACATACTTGTATTTTTTGAATTTTTTACAGCAGTCATAGGTGTTTCTTCATCTGAAACAACAGTCATTGAATTAATTATATTAACTGCATTATCTTTTATTCCAAATTGATTTAACTTTTCTTTAAGAATTTCCTCTTGACCAAAAATATTTAAGCTGAAGTCACTATTAGATTTATTTTTATCCAAAAAAATCTTAATACCTTCAATTGTTTTATTAGGTGAATTCTCACCACCCATTGCATCAATTGCAATAGAAATTTTTTTTGACATAATTATAATTTTAGATATCTAGAATCTTTTTTCCGTTATAATAACCAGACTTTAAATCTATGTGATGTGAGAGTTTATATTCACCACTTTTTTTATCTTCAACAACATTAACAGAAGAAAGTTTATGATGAGATCTTCTCATTCTTTTTTTAGATACAGAGGTTTTTCTTTTTGGTACTGCCATTTTAATATTTGAAGTTTATAGCGTTTCTTAACATATTTTTTAAGGATAATTCAAAGCAAAAATTGTAAAAACTATTAAAATAAGAGGTAAAAAACATATATTTGTTGGACTTTTCATTATCTAATTCTTTAAAGTATTCCAATACTAATGAAGAATTAATATTAAATTGATCATTTTCTACATTTTTTTCGATTTTAATTAAAATATCATATAAAATTTTATTTAAATCTTTCATTTTTTTATTAACAGAAACATCACCGTAACCCAGTTCTCTTAAATCGTTTTCAATATAATGAAAAAGATGGTCATAAATTTTCTGATTAAATTTCTCACCTTTTTTTTTATAAATTTTCAAGAATATCGAAAAATGAAAAAACATAAGATTTATACGAGTATTAAATGTGTCTGGCAGTAAAATTTTTTGGTAAAACAACTTGTTTCTAGATAATGTTAACAAAATATTGTACAAGTTTATTGTATGGTTTTCAGATATCATTTTTTTTTCTTTATTATTTTTTTTATTTTAATTGGTTGTCAATTACAAGAACCAACTAAAACACATGGTATATTATTTTTAGAAAATAGGTCAAATCAATTAACATTAAATAAACATAACAAAAATGACGTAATTAACCTAATCGGATTACCTCATACAAAATCGATCAAAAGTAATAATGATTGGATTTACATAGAGCGAATTTTAACAAAAGGATCTTTTCATAAACTTGGGCAAAATGTTCTTAAAACTAATAATGTATTAATTCTATCTTTTAATAAGTATGGTATTTTAGATCAAAAAAAATTTTTAACTCAAGATGATTTAAATAAATTAAGTTTTTCAAAAGATATTACAGATAATGATCTAGCAAAAAAAAGTTTTGTAGAGAAATTTTTAAGCAGTATAAAAGCTAAAATGTACTCAAATAAATAAACAGATAACTGTGATTTTGTATTTAATGGGCTATTACTGCAAGTAATAGTAAAGCTACTATGTTAGTTATTTTAATCATTGGGTTTACTGCTGGACCAGCTGTGTCTTTGTAAGGATCACCTACTGTGTCACCTGTTACAGCAGATTTATGTGCATCAGATCCTTTTCCTCCAAAATTACCATCTTCAATATATTTTTTTGCGTTGTCCCAAGCTCCTCCTCCTGCTGTCATCGATACTGCTACGAATAAACCAGTAATTATTACCCCTAATAACATTGCTCCTAGAGAAGAGAGTGCTGCTTCCATCCCCCCGATATTTAAAATTATAAAATAAAGTACAATAGGAGATAAAACAGGCAATAATGATGGAATTATCATCTCTTTAATAGCTGCTTTTGTAAGCAAATCAACTAATCTACCATAATCAGGTTTTCTTTTGCCTTTCATTATCCCAGGAATTTTTTTAAACTGTCTTCTCACTTCAATTACAACAGCCCCGCCTGCTCTTCCAACTGCTTGCATACCCATTGAACCAAATAGATAAGGTAACATTCCTCCGATTAACAAACCAGCAACTACAAATGGGTTTGATAAATCAAATGTTACAATTACACCTTCAAGTGCAGAACCTTTCACAGTTGAAAAATATTTGATGTCTTCTGTATAAGCAGCAAATAAAACTAATGCTCCTAATCCTGCAGATCCGATTGCATAACCCTTCGTTACAGCTTTTGTTGTATTTCCAACCGCATCTAATGCATCAGTCGTTTTTCTTACACTCCTAGGTAATTTAGACATTTCTGCTATACCGCCTGCATTATCTGTAACTGGTCCATAAGCATCCAATGCAACCACCATTCCAGTTAAGGCTAGCATTGCAGTTACTGCAATTGCGATACCGTATAAACCAGCAAGTTCATTTGTAAACAATATTCCAGCTACGATAATTAAGGCAGGAATTGCTGTGGCTTCCATAGATATAGCCAAACCTTGAATTACATTCGTTCCATGACCTGTGGTTGAAGACTGTGCAACTGTTTTTACTGGCCTATAATTTGTGCCTGTATAATATTCAGTAATCCAAATTAACAATCCTGTAATTATAAAACCTACGACGCCACAAATATATAAATCCATACCATTAAAATTTTTTCCACTGTTTGTGTAAGTGTCATTGAGGCCAACAATAGATTCAGTAATTGGATATAATATTATTAAAGATGATATAGCAGTAACGATAAAGCCTTTGTACAAAGCTCCCATTATATTTTTACTCTTACCAAGTTTAACAAACCATGTACCTATAATCGATGTAATGATACACGCTCCACCAATTGCTAAAGGATAGATCATTAAATTATAATCTGAAGGGAAAAAAATTGAAGACAAAACCATCGTTGCTACAATAGTAACAGCATAAGTTTCAAATAAATCTGCTGCCATACCAGCGCAATCACCTACATTATCACCAACATTATCAGCTATTACCGCTGGATTTCTTGGATCGTCTTCGGGAATTCCTGCCTCAACTTTTCCCACTAAGTCAGCACCTACATCAGCACCTTTTGTGAAAATTCCACCACCTAGTCTTGCAAAAATGGAAATAAGAGAAGCGCCAAATCCAAGAGCCACCAAAGCATTAATTATTTCCCTATTATCAACTTTAAGATTGATTAAAATTATGTAATAAAAAGTAATAGCAAGTAATGCTAGACCAGCAACTAATAAACCTGTTATCGCTCCTGACTTAAAAGCTATTGTTAAGCCAGATTGGAGACTTTGCCTTGATGCTTCAGCTGTACGAACATTCGCCTTTACAGAAATTAACATGCCAACATAACCTGCAACTCCAGATAAAAAAGCCCCAATAAAATATCCAATTCCAACAAGGTAATTAAAAAAATAAGTTACAATTGCAAGGACAATAACTCCTACTATGGCAATAGTTTTATACTGTCTATTTAAATAAGCCTTAGCTCCAATTTGAATAGCTTTAGCAATTTCTTGCATTCTTGAGTTACCCGCGCTTGAAGAAATTATTTGTCCTGATAGTAAATAACTGTAAGCAACAGCTAGGACTCCAGTAAAAGCAATTAAGTAAAGTAATTCTAAAAAATTTGTCATTATTTAATGCGCATAGATGCCAAATTAATATAAAAAACGCAAGCTAAACTTCAATAAAATAACAACTTTTTACCCATCTTTTCTTAATTCTCTTGAGATTTTATCTAGAATTGCATTTAGGTAACTTATTTGGATTTTTTCTAAAAAATGCTCAGAAGCCAATAAATATTCCTTAATAATCACTTTTTTTGGAGTGTTATGTTTAAACATAAGTTCGAAAATTGCTGCAAATAGAATAATCTTCAATAGTTTATCAGTTTTAGTTAGATCGATATCATTAGTTAAATAAGATTTTATCTGATCTTCAATAAGATCAGATCTCTCTAAAGTTCCAGTTACTACATCTTTAATAAATTTTTTATATTGACTTTTAGGGTAGTCAATTAGTGCATCTGGGTTCATTAAAGAATTATAAAGTTTTTGAATTACTTTTATTCGGGGAGATGATTCTTTAGATTTTTTTGGGTCCATTTAATAAAATGGACATAACCGCATTAGCAGCTTCTGATCCTTTATCTTGTTTTTTGCTGATTGAACTTTTACATCTTTGATAGGCTTGTTTTTTATTATAGGCAGTAATTATTCCATTACCTATTGGCTTATTAAAAGTTATAGAAAGGTTTAAAATAGAGTTAAATGTCGAAGAACATATCAAATCAAAATGTGGAGTCTGACCTTTAATAACACAACCCAAAGCAACAAAGCCATCAAATTTTTTTATATTTTTTCTTATTGCAATAGGAATTTCATAAATTCCTGGAACATCTATAAAACTTACTTTAATTCTCTTATTTTGTAATTTTTTATTTGCACTTAAAAATAATTTGTTAGAAATTTCTTTGTAATAAGTTGCATTTACAATTAAAATTTTATTCATTTTATTATAATTTGTTTTTTAATTTTTAAGTCAAAACCATCAAGTCCGATAATCTTCTTCTTACTTCTTGAAACTAATATCATATTTCTAATATTAAGGTCTTTAATTATTTGTGCACCAATACCATAGTATCGCAATGTATTAATACTATTTTCTTTATAAATATTATTTCTATTATTTATAATTAATAATAAAAAATTTTTGTATTTTGACATAATCTTAAGGGATTTATTAATTTTATTATTGTTCATTATATTTTTGTCATTAATTTTACTAGAGAGAACTCTTACTGGTATTGATTTTAATTGATTGAATTTACCTTTTGTTATCGCAAAATTAATATTTTCATCTAATTTATTTTTATAAATATGAAGATTCAACTTATTAATCTTATTAATAAATAATGATTTTGAAACCTTTCTATACACTAATTTTTCATTTTTTAATCGATAAGAAATTAAATCCTCTATAGATGCTAATTTTATTTTATGTTTTTTTGAAAATTTAAATAGATCATTTAATCTGGCCATTCTTCCGTCCTCGTTCATGACTTCACAGATTACCGAACTAGGATTTAATTTAGATAATTTGGAAATATCTACGGATGCTTCTGTGTGTCCAGCTCTTTCTAAAACGCCTCCATTTCTGGCCACCAAAGGAAAGACATGTCCTGGGGACACAACATCACTTTTTTTAACTTTTGGATTAATTGCAGTTTTAATTGTCTTTGCTCGATCTTGTGCTGAAATACCAGTTGTTACTCCCTTTTTAGCTTCAATCGAAATTGTGAAAGCGGTCTGCATCCTAGATTTATTAATTGATGACATTAAAGGTAACTTTAAACTGTCAACCTGTTTTTTTGTTAAAGCTAGACAAATTAATCCTCTACCATGTTTAGCCATAAAATTTATACTCTTAGAATTACATTTAGAACCTGGAATAACTAGGTCTCCCTCATTTTCTCTATTTTTATCATCAACAAGAATAAACATTCTGCCTTTTTTAGCATCTTGAATAATTGAGGAAATTTTTGAAAACTTATTTTTTGGCATTTAATTAGAATATTTATATATATATTTACTAAATATATCTAATTCCACATTTACCAAATTATTAACTTTCAGATTCTTTAGATTAGTAAGTTTTAATGTGTGTGGAATAACATTAATTTCAAAAGAATCATGATAAATTTTAGAAATAGTAAGTGATACTCCGTTAATAGAAATAGAAGCTTTTTCTATTAAAAATTTACTAAGACTTACATCTAAAATACTAAAATTCATTACCCAAGATTTATCAATTAATTTTATCTTTTTAATTTTTGCAACTGTATCCACATGACCTTGAACGAAGTGACCAGATATGCTTTTACCAAAAGATAAAGATTTTTCTAAATTAATTATTTGATTCAATTTTATAGTTTTAAAATTTGATCTTTTGAGTGTTTCTTTAGAAATATAAAAAAAAATTTTATTTTTAAATACCTTTTCAATTGTTAAACAAACTCCATCACAACAAATCGAAGATCCAATATCTTTGTTACTAAAATTGATTTTTGTCCGAATACCTACGTAGACACTATTTCTTTTTTTCGTAATATTTTTTACTTTACCTGTATTAAAAATTATTCCATTAAACATAATTAAAACTCTTTTTTTAACATACTATCACCATTTAAATTAAATTTTAGTAGTTTTGGACGAATCTTTTTCAAAAAACTTGATGTAGTATTATTTTGTCCATACTTACCTAGTTTTTTGTTACTTTTAAAAATATACATTTCATTAATCATTTTATTTTTGATTAAACTATTTAAAAAAGTCAAACCTGTTTCAGTAAACATTCTGGAATATCCTTTTTTATAAATTTTTTTAAAAAGTAAATAGAAATCGTTTTTATCAGCTAATTTATTTATAAATATTATCTTAAAACCTAATTTTTTATAAGATAGAGTTTTATTTTCTTTATTTTTATAAGTAATTAAAAAAGTTTTCCTATTTTTTAGAAATTTATTCAAAGATAATTTTTTCTTTAATTTAAGTTTTAAATCAATAATGAATAAATCAGGCTTATTGTTATTCAAACCATTTATTCTACAATTTAGTAATGAGTTATCTTTGTTAATTGATTTTGATGTCGACATAATGCAGTCATGCCTATATCTTAGTAAATGAACTTTTTTTCTAGACATCTCATTTGTTATCCATTTGTCTCTTTTATTTATTGATAAAAAATCTTTAGATATTGCAATTTTTGCTGTAACAAATGGTAAAGATGATTTTTTATTTATAAAGTAACTTTTATAAAAATTCTTATATCTTTTTGTCTTAATTAATTTACTTGTAATCCCTTTTTGATTAAGAATTTTTTTTGCTTTTCTGAAAGTTCTCATATCAGGATCTTCAAATGCATAGAAAACTTTTTTAATTTTTTTTTTAATAATAATATTTGTACATGGTGGTGTTTTGCCATAATGAGTACATGGTTCTAATGTAGTATATAAAAATGCTCCTGAAT
>MDTG01038487.1_pt1 | contig 16394 bp, 17 predicted proteins | sample 811421 | NCBI WGS metagenome assembly MDTG01 (sample SAMN05326645, study PRJNA326480) | marine metagenome | isolation source: seawater | place: Pacific Ocean: South East | collected 2011
CGACCGCAACGAGCGAGACGATGATGATCTGGCCCCAGAGGATCCTGGTGGCCTGTGTTTGCTGTGTCTTGATCGGCATTTCTTTTCCTTCCGGGAGAATGCTCAAAGGCTGAGCCCGCGCTTGTGGCCGAGGCTCCAGTCGATCCCGCCGCCGGGCGTCATCGTGCCTGTGACGGTCTGGCCGAGATGGCGTTCGAGTTGCGGGGTCCAGGGGACGAGCGAGAAGCCGAGACCATCGTCGATCATGGCGTAGCGGCCCGATGCGAGATCGAGGCGTTGGCGAAACGTCCCTGCGATGGGCTCGCCCTCGGTCGGCTTGTAACGAGGGAGGCCTGTTTGTGTGCTGAGGTCTTGAGCGATGGCGTCCAGTTCGCGGTTGCGCAGGGTGGCCAGCAGATCGCGGGCAAGGGTGACCCGCTGACCTTGCCGTCGGGCGAGGCCTTCGGCGACTAGGTGATCCGCGCGCCGCTCCAATGCTTGGCGAACCTCCGCGCCAAATCCGGCACCACTCAGCGGCGCGCGGTCCCGGGCAAGATGCAGGCGGTCGAGCCAGGTGGCGCCATCCGCCTCGATCTGGGCGGCCAGCGATAGATCGGAACGACCGACAAGCGACAGTTGTGGTTCTCGGTCGGTCTTTCCTGTCCAAAGCCGGGTTTCGACAATGCCACCTTGCGGCGTGTCGCCGGTCGCATCGAGATCCCGGAAGCGTAGGTGATGTACGCGACCGTCAACGCCGTCGACGATCGCGTAGCCACTACCGGCGTGGTCATCATGAAAGCCGCGTTCCACCAGCCGCCCGAGGATTGGCGCGGTGGGCGTGCCTTCGATGGCGAAATCCCCCGCCGCGCGGTGGCGCTCGGCGCCCATGGCGCGGTGCATCCGTTTGATGATGTCGCCGCGCATCCCAAGCTCTCGTAGAGTGTCTTCAGCATTCGGTTTCAACTCCCAGACGGCAGGGGCGATTTGTTCGGCCAGCCCGAGCCTCTCTAGTGTCTGGGCACGCCCGATCATCAAGCGGCGCAGCTCCGGATCGCGGGGTTCCGGCGTGCTGCGCCGCAGGTCGGCGATGCCGGCATGATCGTCCGCCAGGGATCGTAGGCCCCGGTCCAGATCAGTCCAGCGTTCCGCTGTGACCTGCGTTTCGAGCGCTTGGGAAATCTCCCGCTCGCTGCGGGGGCCCAGCTCCAGTTGCACGAGGTCTTCCGCGCGCGCTCGAAACCCCTGGCTGATGTAGTCGCGCGAGATCACAAGGTCCCGCCCATCGTCGGCCTTTCCGCGCACCAAAATGTGGATATGCGGATTGTCGGTGTTCCAGTGATCGACCGCGACCCAGTCGAGTGTTGTGCCGAGATCCCGTTCGGCACGGGCCATCAGATCCCGGGTGAAGGCGCGCAGATCCTCGAGATCGCCCGCATCTTCCGGCGAGATGATGAACCGGAAATGATGCCGGTCGTCTTCGCAGCGCGCCGCAAAGCCGCCTCGGTCGAGGTCATCGCGGTCAGACCCGAACAAGTCGGCGTCGCGCCCGTCCTGACCGACGCCATCGCGCTGCAAGTAGCCGAGATGCTTGGCCATGGGCGCTGAGCGAAAGCGCTTGCCCTGGTGGCGCACGACGCGGGCCTTCACTAAGACCCGCCGGGAGGTGCGAGTCAGGCCTTTGGCCGTCCGGGCAAACCGTCCGCGCCCGAAAGAGGTGTTGCCGGAGCGCGTGCTGCTCGCGCCGATACGGTAGCCGGTATGTCCGGATTTCCGCGCAGCTCGCATCACCTCGTTGACGAAACGGGTGGGTTGCATCGAAGTCCTGCCGCCGTCGCGGATACGCCCGGGGCGGATGCGCAGGTCATTGTCGCGCCGGGTCATGGCCGCACTCGCTTGCAGGACGAGCTGCCGCTTGAAAAACTCCCATGAATCAGCTCTCTAGGTGAAGTCCTGCGGCATGTAGCTTGGATGTGCCGCGCAAATCCTCGCAGAGAAACAACAGGTTGAGGTCCGCTTGCGGCACCTCTTTTATCTCGCGCTCTTTCTGTTGAGACCCTGCGCGTCGACCCTCTCCGGCACATTTCTGCGCCCGGGCTTTCCAGACCTCGCCATGGTGCGATTCCGCGGATCATGGCGTTTGCCCCCGGCTGAGAGGCACGAAGATGCCGTTTCGAGACGCGTCAGACGCAATCCGTTGGGCGTCATCGCCGGGGGGGTGACCCGCCTCAGCCATTGCCGCGAACAGCGGGGCGTCGCGCCAGTCCTGTGTCCTGTGCGGGCGGCTGACTGCCAGCGCGACGTTGGTCCCGTCGCCGATGAGGGGCGCGAGTATGGCGAGGTAATTGCGGGTTTCACGCGGCAAGGCGCGGCCGGTATCAAGGTGCTTTTGGTAGCGCGCAGGCCCGGCATTGTAGGCCGCGAGAAAGCCGGGTGACCCGAACCGGTCGTACATTTGCCGCAGATAGGCGGTACCGGCCAGAATGTTGTCGCGTGGATCGAAAGGGTCATTGCCAAGCCTATAGGCTACGCGCAACTCGGCCCAAGTGCCGGGCATGATCTGCATAAGCCCCATGGCACCCGCGTGGCTCACCGCGCGCGGATTACCCGCGCTCTCGACCTCCATGACGGCACGGATCCAGGGCTGCGGGATGCCGAACCTGCGCGCGGCTTCTGCGATATGGATGTCGATGGGTTGCTGCTCAGATGCTGGAACAATGCGGTCCTGAGCGATCACGGCGGACGGTGCCACGGTGATCGGCATGCAGAGGATCAGTACAAGCGCGGTCGTGACGCCCGCATACTGACGGCAGTGACCGCGTTCAAGACTACGCATCTGCCGCCCCTCCAAATGTCCAAAGAGGGATGGCACGCCCGAGGACCGTATCCGCTGACAAGGGCCCGAAATAGCGTCCATCGAGGCTGTCTGCGACACCGGCGACGAGCAAGAAAACCTCGTCCGAGCCGAGCGTGACACATCCCGTCCAACGGGGAAGCGGGCGGCCCTGTTGGTCAGCCGATGCTGCCCGGGCAACAACGGTGCCGCCGATGGCGATATCGAGACCATCGCGACAGACGGTCATGCCCGAAACGGCTATGATGCGTTTCAACAGCAAGGTATCCGCACCGACATAGCCGTGCTCAACTACCCAGGATGACAGGTCTTCCGGCAGGCGCACGGCAACGAGATCGCCCAGCGATGGCGGGTTTGACGCTCGAACGACGTAGAGGCCGATCGGCACGCTTGCTGAGGCATTCCAGATCAGACGCGGTGCGCGGTCGATCTGTGCAGCTGCGAGCAGACCAAGGGACAAACCGGCTGCGAGGAGGGGAGGGGCCGCCGCGCTCATGTCGTCACCATGCGACGCTTGAGCCAAGCCGCATGCCGGGCAGGAGTGTAGGGCCGGGGCTCCACTGCCGCGGTCAGGCGGTTGTGGACGTGCCGCCAATGATCGGGGCAGACATCTTCCGGCGCGATGCCGTAGCTTTCCACGATATCGACGGACTGCAGTGCCGCCTCGACCTTTGGCCAGCCGGAGAGGCGCAGCAAAAGCTCGCCACCTGGCGAGACACAGGGCACCGTCGAGCAGGGCTCGCCTGCACCAACGGCGCGCAGAATGTCGATCCGGCTTTCAACGGTGCCATAGTCGTTCGATGACCAGCGCACGAATGCAAAGATCGCGTCGGGGCTGAAGGCGACGCGCTTTGCCGTGCGCGTCAGGATGGTTTCCTCGGCCATCCGACCGAAACGGATCCAGCGCTCGATCCGCCCTTCGATCCAGGTGAGGTGGACAAATGTCTGCATCGGCTCAGCGCCCCCGTCGCAGATAGGCCGGCGATACGGCGGCATGGCGTTTGGCGGGCAGAACGCGATCTTCGGTCTCGTCCGAGGTCGAGGTTTTCTCGCCTCGTGTGACCCAGGCCTGCAGATCGTCGACCGCGTAGACGACACGCCCGCCGATTTTCGAGTAGCGCGGGCCGGTCCCGTAGGTCCTGTGTTTTTCTAGAGTGCGTCCGGAGAGACCGAGAAATCGGGCGGCTTCCGGGGTTCTGAGGTAGCGGGGCGGTAGTCCTTCGTTGGGGTCGGGCATTTGAGCATCTCCGGTGGCTAGGCCTAGCGACGGCGCGTCGCGGGCTGTCGGAGGTCATCAAAACGGAAGAGCGCCGTGGGGAGGGATGACGAAGATCGCGGCGCGAAAACGTCACCCCCAAGGGCCAACAGGATCAGGGACTGATGAGGGTTCGATTTTCGGAGATCGCGCGGTGATCACTTGCGCGGCTTGGAGCGCCCCGTGGGTCCTTTGCCGAGAAGGAGAAAGCGATAGCCTTTGGTGGTCAGATGCGTGCCATGGGCCGACAGTCGGGTGATCTGGGCCTTGAGGGAGCTGGTCTTCCAATGCTCGCGCGACACAGCCTCTGCGCCGAACAAATGCCCCGCGATTGTCTGATAGCTGGCACGATCCCGGCGCGCGTCGAGCGTGCGCAGTGCAAGCTGAATGCGCCGCCGCTGCTGCAGCGTCAGGGATGGAGGGGATCGTTTGCGGTACAACAGCTGCGCGCGAAGCGCCTTGAGTATGTCGACCCGTGCCCCCCAATGTTCGTCCAGCGGCACCAGAATCCCAATCGGGCGTTGGAGGCTTTTGGCATCCAGCACGAGCAACGCGCCTGTTTCCAGGCGCACATACACCAGGCCATCCCGCGTTCCGATGACGGTCAGATCATCTGCATCGATATGCGGCGCGGCGGCGTCACCGCCGGGGACCGGCACAGCATACCCGACCGCTGCCGGGGCGATTGAAGGCGTCCAGAACACGGGTGCTTTGGGTGCGTCGATGTCCGGATCAACCGGGAAATCGCAACCCCCATGCAGCCGGTGATCTCAATCCATCCCGCATCAGCGGGTAGGTGGCGCGATAGTCTGAATTGCGGCGCAGGCATTCCCAAGCCAGCCCGGACAGGTCGAGGCTGTCGAAATGCCGATACGCCGCTTCGTCTTGCCAATCCCTGGTCATGGCGAAGCTCCGCATCAGAGGTTTCGATGGGGAAAAAGTATAGCCGGGAGGCGCAAGAAAACGACGACGCGAAGGGTCAACTTGCGCAACCTGCGCGGGTGTTTGCCGATGGGAGCCAGATTACGCGGAGTTCAGCCAGTACGACCCTCCAACAGCTTGCGATAGCCGTGTTCGGTCATCCAGCGCGCACGGGCGAGGTGGCTGTCATAGATTTTTCTGGCACGCTCCGGTTCCTTGTCCGCATCGATGCCGAACAGGATCTGGCTGACTTCCTGCAGGCTTGCACCGCTTTCAGCAGCGTCGAACAGGCGCAGGTACAGCGTCATGTGTGCATGGTCGTAGTCGGTCAGGTCATCGCTTTGCGGTGCGAGATCAGCGATCGGCGTGGTGCCGGTGGCAGACATGATTCCCCCTCGCCGTTGGGCGTTAAGGTCCATAACAGCACATCAGATTGCATGTGCAAGGTCGGATCACGGTCAGTCAGGTTGCAGATGAGTATTATAATACGTCGCACCAAAATACGCGATAGGCTTTTTAGCTGCGGATGGACATCCGCGTTGTTTTTGCAAGTAATCTCAAGCACTACCGCCAAGCACGCGGGCTGACGCAGGCCGCATTGGCGGCGGCGATGGATGTCGACCGCGCCCATGTCAGTGCAATGGAGCGCGGCCAGCAGAACGTCACCTTGCAGACTCTTCAACGGGTCGCGGCGCATTTGGATGTAGCTCCAGCACAGCTGATCGAAGAACGCGCCGAAGGCGATGTGCGTTCCTGAAAACCGTGATCGATCGTCTGGGCGGTCAGCTGTTCGGGCGAAACTTGTGAGGTCGGGGCAGGGCATTGGTTGGTTTCATCGCGGCGTGCAGGCTGCTTCTCGATACCGATCAATCCGCTATTCAGCACTGAGTTCGGTCAACTTCTGGCCAAGGCGGCGCTGCATCAGATCATCGCCGGGCGTGATCTCCATCAGTCGCTGAAGCGCCGTGATGGCCCAGCCCCGCCGGTCGATGCGCGTGCTGGCGGTCATCAGGTGAACGACTGCTTCGTCGATGTCGAACGGGCTGGGTTCATAGCCACGGCCCGCCAGAAGATGCCTGATGGCATGCAGAGCGACATCGGCAGCGAAAGCTGGTTCCTTGATCGCGAAATCGCGGGCAGCCCGGATGAGCGTGGCCGGGGCCGCCTCATGATCGGCCGCGCAGTCGAGAGCGATGTCGAAATACGTCGCGGTCTTGGCTGCGGCGAACCATTTGCCCTTGCGACCGTGGAGCGCGATCAGGTCTTCCAGTAATGCACGGGTATCCCGGTCAGGGTAGCGTTTGACCAGATCGCGCCACATCGCCAGCCAGGTGTTTCCGTTGGCAGTGGGCAGGCCAAAACGGCGATAGGCCTCGTCCGCCTTGCCCTGGCGTAGCAGAATCGCCTCGCAGAACCGGCAGATCTCGTGATGGCCCCATGTCTGGCCATCCCCCTCCAGAAGTGCCTCGGCATAGGCCAATGCGTCATCCTCGCGGCCCTGTCGAAGCAGGGCTTCTGCCCCGAACTTGTCATCGAACCACAGCCGTGTCTTCTTGACCGCGAGGAGCGCCAGCAGTTCATCATACCGCGCGGCCTCGAGCAGGCAGGACAGCGTAAGTGTCGCGGTGCCGACGTGGGAATACCGCTCCCAATCCGACCAGGCGCGATGGATCAGGGCGAGATCCCTGTCGGCATGTAAGGTCATGAGCGCGGGATACACGGCGATCTCGCCGAACCGCTCCGAGATGGGCGCGAGGTAGTGGACGCCATCGTCTTCGATTGCCGTGCGCAGCTGTTCCAGCCATTTTGCGCGGGTCTTTTCATCGGCAGGGCCGGCGATCAGGATCGGCACAAGGTCGTCAAGTGTGCGGCGCACGGCGTTGCCAAGTGCGCCCGACGACGTATCGATATGCTCAAACGCGGGCCAGATCCGCGCGGCCAATGCGACCACGCCGTCCGCCGCTGTGACAGGATCCGCGCGATTGACGGCCCGGATTTCCGCGCTGGCCGATTTCAACCGCTCGATTGCCTTGGCGGAGCCGCGCCATCCGAACGCGCTTGCGCGCATGCCGGGTTTGAAAGCCCATTTGTGGACAGGTTTGCGTGCCATCCTGCTAGCGCCCACGCGACTTGCTGCGCGTGATCCAGTCGGCCCCGGCATAGGTCACGGCGTGGATATGCACCTCGCGGGCATCATCGTCGACGGTGAAGGCGATAACGGCCTTGCGGCCTGCTGGAATGGCGCGCAGGCCGGGGGCGATCTCGTCCCGGCGGCTGCCCTTGTGTGGCAGGTCCGCGAGGCTGGCGATGGTGGCCTCGATCTCGTCCAGTCGGCGCGCGGCGGATTGCGGGCCGGCATAGTCGATCAGCCAGCGCGTGATCGCGTCCAGATCATCCGCGACCGCAGGATGGAACCGGATGTGATAGCTCACGCCCCGCGCGCAGCCTGCAGCCGGGCCCGCGCGGCGGCAAAGGCGTCCTCGGCCGCGACATAATCGGCGCGCGGCGTGTCGAGCCGCGCCCGGATCTCCTCGGCCATAGCGCCAAGGGCCAGCTCGCGCTCTTCTTCGTCACGCATCATCTGCTCCAGCGCCGCCGCCACAGCCGCGCTTTGCGAGGCGAAGACGCCTTGGCCCACCTTGTCGGTCAGGAACCGATGGTGGCGGTCGGTGAAGCTGAGGGTTGTCTTGACGGTCATGCTGGACTCCACGGTATGACTTAGTCATATAGGCGAAGGCTTGAAGATTCGCAATCTCTTCGGGCAGGGGCGGAAAGTGTGAATTCGCTGCAAGTGCGAGCGGCCCACGCTGTCGGGCGGAAAGCAGACTCTTGACAGGTAAGGAACTACTCGGTTGTTCTCGCGAGAAGCTTGGAAACGTAGTTTTCTCAGATCAATCGGTTGCCTTTCCGCCGAGTTTTTCGGCCAAATCAAGCCAGTCCTCCGGCACCTGGCTGCCGAGCGCCCGTGCTCCGGTTTGCAGTAGGTTTGCAAGCGCGCCAGCTGCTCCTTGCCTCGCGTAGTCGATCGCAGTTTCGAGCGCGAGCACATGAAGACTTGGCTGTGATAGGTGAAAGCGCTGATGCTCAATGATATAAGCCCATTCATCGGCGAAGAGGATGTGAAGTTGCCTGACCATGCGCGCACCGCAGCCGCAAACCACAGTGCACTGAATGAGCGAGAGTTGCCGATTCAATATATCGGTCGGGTGCAGCACTTCGTCGTTTGGAGCCGACGCGGAACTGAAAATCCGAGTCGCATGATCCGCGAGATTTGCGGCCGACGCGCCAGTAAGTACGTCTCTCCATCGGTCTATTTCAGGTATGGCCGCTTTCAAGCGTTTTTGGATCTCCACCAAAAGGGCTTCGCAAAACGCAAACTTGTCGCCCTGATCCCGCGCGCCAAAAAAGGCGGCAAGCGCCAACCCATGAACGACCACTGCTTTGATGGCGGGATCTTCAAGATCCGCCACCTCCAATGCTTTGGTCTTCATGATTTCAGAGATGGGGTCTCCCGCCTTCTCTTTCTGGGCAACAGCAAACGCGGCAGCGAGCTGGAGCAAGGTATGCGCGATTTGGTCGGTTGTGCCGTCTTCAACGGCAAGATCAAACTCGGCGGCGCCCAAGAAGATGTGAAAGCCCAAAGTGGTCTTGGACCAGTTAAGATCTGGAAACAGATCGTGAAGGTTTTGACGGAGGCCCACGATCATCAATAGCAATTTAATGTCTTCAAGGCGCCCGCTCGGGCGCTCTTTTTCTTCCGGATAGTCGGCATCGAGAGCGGCGAGCGCGCCGTAGTGAAGTTCGCGTTCCAGACCGGTTGGGCCACCGGTCGTTTCATGCAGCCAGCCGACCAGCCAGCGCAACTTCAGGTGAAGAGTCCGCGCCGCGGCATCGCTCTCCGGATCGATATCGTCCAGCATATTGATCAGCGGCCCGAGTTCGCGCAATGCTGTTTCAACATCGCCGCTCCGCCAGAGACACATAGCCGCTTCCGCACGGAGCGCCACTCCGTGGGCGCGCGCAGATGTTACCTCAGACTGAACCGCTTCGGCAGCGGAGGCAGCCTCCAGAAAGGCTGTCTGCGCAGCCCCCAAGTCACCAAGATTGGCGGAGGCGATAGCCTGTTCTTTTAATGCGTACATGCGCTGAATATCAGAGCTTTGATCGGTGTGCGCGCGAATGCTCTCGAGTATTGCGCGTGCCCCTTCATATTGATGATCGTGACCCAGAACTTTGGCCTTTTGCCGGAGCAGTTCTGGATGATCAGGCAAAGCTTCAATGCCCGCATCGACGATCTCCAGGGCCTTTGGTCGATCGTTCTGGAACTCATCCCAGAGCACAGATTGAGCGACAATGCATTCAGCGACAAGATCGATTTCCCCCCAGTTCTCCGCCATGCTAGCTATTGTCTCGTAGTCGTCGATTGAGGAGGCCACATCAAGCGTGCCGGCCGACCAAGCGTTCGCCCACGCCGATTGAATATGCAGGCTATATCCCTTGAAGAAGGTTCTGAGCTGGGAAAGGCGCCTTGTTCGCACGTCGGGTTCCAAACGCTCTAGCGCAAGAAAGAGAGCCTTTAGCTCGGCCGGATTTTCATTGGCGGCAGCGCCGATCTGCAGCATGAAGCCGCTGACGTCGGCGGTCTCGCCGAACTCCTCCTGCATAAGTTGAACTGCAGAACTTTGACTGCTTTGAACTAGGTCGGGATCCGTCTTTGCTAGAGCTTCGAAAAAAGCAATGTAGGATAAGCGCAGTTCCCAATCCAAGCGCGTGCCCTGAGCCAACAGGATTTTGAGCAGCGCCATAATTGCGAGCGCGTTCTTAAGTTCTTCTTGCTCGACCGAAATAGCCTCCCGCATGGCGGCACGAGCTATTGACTGAAAGTGGGCCTTCTCGCCATTCATAACAGCGACATCGATCTGCATCATCCGTAATAGATGAGACGTGCCTGGTTCTTCCTGCATCAGCATCTGATCGGTGCGCAGGTAAACCAAGCCGCCTAGCTTTGCGGCGATGGCCTTGTGAGTGTCTTCATCGAAAGATAGCGATGTCTCAAAGAACTTTGCGATGAACCAGCCTTGTTTCGAGACAAAAGCGGTCCAAAATACAGAGTCGAGCACCTCATAGGGAATAGGCCCGCGGTTCAAAGTCGATACTAAGTATCCGGTCTGAATGTTTAGAACGGCTTTTGGTGCGAGATCTTCCTGCAAACCGGTAAGCAGTGGAGACAAACGAAAATAGCCCGGTGCCGTTGGTACTTTCTCGATCCAGGGGCCCGTAAGCAAGTCGAGGCTCGCGGATGGCTCCTTAAGACTTGGAGCTAGGTCTGCGATGGCGATCGCTGTAGCACGGTCAAACCTGAACATTATGCAACCGAGTCGCTTCAGGAGAGCACGTCCGTGTTCGGTTGCATCCTCAAGCAGGCGGCGACGCGCCTCTGCTCGGGTCAGCTCGATCGCTTCGCTCGCGGCGCCGGAAAAATCCTCGATTAGCGCGTCTTTTGGCCAACCACGATGGTTGAGCGAGACAATTTTCGCGGCAGTCAGTTGCGGGTGACCTCCAGACGTAGCGATGTGGATAAACAGTCCCCAGGCTTCGGCTTGATCTGACGGTGCGCACGTTTGCGCAACAAGCTCGACTACCTCCTGCATCGAAAGGTAGGGCGCATTCTTTTCAGCGCTTGCGTTGAATTGTGCAGCTTGGAAGGAAGTAGGACTGAGCATGCGCGTCGAGGTAACGACGACGTCTCCGCCGCGTTGGCGCATCCAGTTTATGAAACGACCCAGACGTCCTGCATGCTTAGCGACAGAGTCACTATCCATGTCGTCAAGGACGACACCACGAACGTCGTCCCCGAGAGTGATGTCCGTATACGCTCGATCCAAACGCAACAGCATTTCGCTTGGCTTAATCAGGCCGCGAAAATCAATCTCGAGCCAATTTTTCCCCGACGCTCGCGCAACCTGTGAAGCTAGTGTCGACTTGCCGGTGCCACTGGCACCATGGAGCCAAATCGCTTGGTACTTTTCAAGTGTCGCAGACAACTCTTCAACAAGAGCTGTGCGGGCGGCAAGAAAGTCGGGAAGATCGATGTCATCGACTTGGGCGGTCCAACTGGCACGTGCCCATCTGGCCTCATGGCCAGGTTGGCCGGGGCGAGCAACTTCGTGCAAAAAACCGTGTAAGTCAGCAGCGGTTAAGCGTCGAATCGCGGGGTCGGTTTCACTGGCGACAGCAAAAACACGTTCGACGATTTCGGCCGCAACGCGCGGTGCCAGCCCCACGGGCAATTCAAGGGCAGCAAGACGTCCGGCTATGAGCTCTGCAAGCAAAGCGTTTTGTGGCGCGCCGCTTGGCTGGCCGGTTTTCCAGGACACGCGCTCGATGAGCCTTGATCGCAGGGCATCCTCATCCGGGTCGCTCTCGAGCCAGGTTTTGAGTTTGCCACCCGGCAGGGTGTTCAAAAGAAGGTTTTTGAGGGGCCCAACCTCTGCGCCGTCATTGACCGCGTGCCAATATGCGATCCCGGTGGCCCCGCCCGGCAAGTTTGCCCCTTTCTCGGCCCCAACTGCCATATTGGTATGAATGACCAAAGACACGTCCGCGACCTCACCTTCTCGGCTCGTGGCCCAGAAGTTTTCAAGCGCCTCACGGGAGTCCTTGCTCGCGAGCGTCAATGTGCGATTGCTGGTGCTGTGCTTGACCTGCGTCTGCTCGATGCTGCCGATGCCACCCTCGATGTCAAAATCTTCAAAGATTTCGATCAGCAGGCTATCGGTTTCAGAGAGATTCAGCCAAGCGATGGCGGTTTCCAACAGCTGAAACCGAAAAGCGCCAATCACATGCGCTGCTTGACGCTTCGGATCGGGGGGTAAGGGTTTCTCCGGTTGGCTTCCCATGTCACTCAAATGGACCTTTCATTGTGCTTCGCCCTTGCTACATTTGACCTTAATGTTCCTCGTTCGTTCCTGCAATGCTATCGCCAATCGCAAGCCAACACGCCTGCAACTGCATAGGTACATTTTACTCGCCTTGCCGCCAAGAACAGCAGCCGGCAACTGAACAACCAAATTCAGCTTGGGAGACTAGATGCCCTAAAACGACGGCTCATCGACCTAGCTTTCCAACTAGCTGATGGGTCAGTTCTTCGATCAGGTCGGCAAACTCGCGCACTGCAGTATCACGTATGACAAGGCGTTGCCCCACTGCGTAGGTCTTGTCGCCGCTCCGATCAATGTAATCCTGATCAACGATTCCTTGCTGATGTGCGAGAAGGTGGCGCTGCTGGAAGAATACTCTGAGTCGGAAGAGTTTGGTCCGGCCGATCAGATCGACATAGCGATGCCCGATTTCTTCTTTCCACAAGTCCGAACCGGAATTGAGGTTCTGGAAAGCATTGCGGTGGGCAATCTTGCCGCAATGGCGCTGATATAGCTGCTCGTTCAACCTCTGAAACGACATCACCGTGTCCTGGATAGCCTTTTCCAGAAGTGTGCGAATCATCACCTCGGCCTTATCGGGATCGAGCATGCTCAGTAGAGTTTCACCAAGCCCTGCCGCGGTGCGAATTGTGTTCAGGGTTTGCGAAAAGGTATGGCTCGCAGAGTTCGCCCCACAACTCGGGCAGAAATATGCCGCGCCAACATAGGAGTAGCGACAACCGCAGCCCTCGCAAGCAGTGCGCAGCCGCATCGGCTCCGCAGCTGCCACTGGCACAAGCACTGCGTCCCTCCCGCCCTTTACGTCAAGGGTGATGCTCAGGAAGGATTTACGGTCCCGACGGCGCTTCGAAGCCGCTGCATCCGCTCTCATCGCCTTGTTCATCGAGTTGGTTATCGTATCGAGCGCGTAGTCTCGGGCAGCCTCAACCTGTGCCCTAGGATACCAGGACTTGGCAGGAGCAACATGCCTGCAGGATGGACAAAAAACCTCTTCGTCTCGCACGATGTTCGACCAATCATCACCGTGAATCTTGAAAAGGAAAAGGCACGACTCGGAAGGGCATTCCTTGTCGAGATACCCTTCGGTATCCGGCTCGATGGGGACGGATATCTCCTTCATCCGCCCAAGTCTTTCCAGTTCCCGCTGCAGGTTCTTAAACATTGAACATACTTCATCTGGTGTTCCGTGCCTCGACACTTACCACAAACACGGGCGCCACCCAGTATTTTCACACACGCTACTTGGCGAGAGATGTAGTGTTTAACTGCGAGCTCAAGTAGTCGTCGGTATTGCATATGCAGCGAATGTCAGGTGTGACGGGCCGCGCTGCAGCGTTTTTCGGGGCGGTCGAAGGTCCGGATTGGGCCGGACTTGTCAGCTTCAAATGTGACTCCAAGCCGCTCGTTGCCAAACCACCGAGAGCAAAGCGCACCCCGCCCGGTGATCCCGGGCGGGGCGGTCTGCTGTCAGTCGCCGTTGCGGCGGGAGTTGGGGCGCGACCAGATGAGGCTGAAGGTCTCTTCGCCGCCTTCGATCACCGTGTCGTCGAAGAGGTTGGCGTAGATCGGCTGGGTGAAGCTCGGGTCGTCGAGCTTGAGGCTCAGGTAGTCGCGGCCCTCGGCCGAGCGCTTGGACCAGGCGGCGCCGATCTCGGCACGGCCGACAAAGACGCGGTGGGAGGGGGCGTTCTCGTTCGGGGTGCTGTCCTCGGGGACGATGCGGACGGCTTTCGCCTGAACGCTGAGGGTGACGATTTCTCCGACGAATTCGCTGCCGGTCTTCTTGAAGGTTCCGATGGTGGCCATGTCATATCTCCTTTTGGCTTGTCCGAGCCCGCGCCCTTCGCGGCCTCGATGGCGATCGTCAGGACCGGGGCGATCCGCCGACGCAGCCCCTGTGGCCCGCAGCGCCAGCGGAGGACGGCAAGGCCGGTCTTTCTTGTCGCGCGAGGAATGGCGTCCGCCAGGGGAAGAAAGTCCGGACCAGCCGTTGCGGCCAAGGCGCTCGAGGCGTCAGCCGATCCCGGTCAGATCAGCCGCTGAGAGGCCCGCAAGGGACGCGTGGCGTCATGCCATGGAAGAGGGGATGACAGGCTACCTCTGGACCGCGCAAGACTCTGGCAGCATGCGTCGTGCAAAGACAGGCTATGGCGTGCAGCCGGAAACGGTGCATGTCCCGGACGTGCCTCGCTCCTCCGGGATTGCCCCCTCTCGCCGTTTCCGTGCTTGTCTGCCGAGATGTTCGGTCTGCCGCCGATCCAGGTGCATGCGCGACCGGGGCCATGCGCTATGACGTGGGTCTCAGTGATCTGGCTTTGTTCAGCCAGTCCTGCCCAACCGCAATGCTGCGGTGAGGGCGAGGATCGAGACCTTTTGCGGCATTCGGTTGCGGCGCACGCTGACGATCTGGCGAACGGAACGCACCGGCGCAAGCTTCACAGGGCGTTTAGTGTTCGTCGAAAGACCTGTGCGGATGCGGGTCGGACATGGCGTTGACCTCGGACCAGCCCGACACCCGCGCCCAAGCGGTCCCGCCCACGACCAGCGCGCCCAGCCAAGACAGGAGGGTGATGGTCGCAGCGCCCGCGCTGCCGAATTCGGCAAGACCCTTTGCCGCATGAAACCCGGCGATCCCGGCGGGGACCGCGTAAATCAGACCGATGGCGAGTTTGAGCGGGGCCCAACGGATGCGGTCAAAGGCGAATTCTCCGAGCGCGGCGATGAATCCGCCGATGAAGAGGCCCGCAATGATCGACAGGAAGACGCCTTGGCCGGACTCATGCAGATACATGCCCGAAGTCAGCCCGATCGCGAAAGGCAGGGCGTAGACAGCGAGGTTGAACAGGATCCAGCAGAGGGCACCGAGGCCGAACAGCGTGAAGAGGGTGGAAAAAATCATGAGGCACTCCTTTCGAGAACAAGGATCGCGCCGCCACCTCCTCCATTGGCACGTGCAGATCATAGCAGAAAACGGCCAGCCCCGGGAGGGTCCGGGGCGGGCATCGGCGGAAATCCGGTCATGCCGGTGGGGCGGCTTTCGGCCGGAAGTCGAAGAGGGGAATGCCCATCGCACGGGCCTTGTCGGCGAGATTTTCGGTGATGCCCGAGCCCGGGAAGACGATGAGCCCGATGGGCAGGGTGTCGAGCAACTGGTCGTTGCGCTTGAAGGGGGCCGACTTGCCGTGCCGCGCCCAGTCGGGTTTGAAGACGATCTGCGTCACGGCGCGGTTGTCGGCCCAGGCGGCGGCGATCCGTTCGGCCCCGCGCGGTGCGCCACCGTGCAACAGGATCATGTCGGCGTGTTTCGCGTGGACGCGGTCGAGGGCCGCCCAGATGGCCGCATGATCGTTGCAGTCGAGCCCACCGGTGAATGCGATTTTCGTGCCTTGGGGCAGGAGGGGTTCCAGATCGGCCCTGCGTTTTGCGGCCAAGTGATCGCGGCTGTCGATCAACGAGGCGGTCAGGGTGCGGCGGTTCACGTGGCTGCCCGTGCGCGGATGCCAGGTCTGGCCGAGATGGGTCTCGAAGCCCTCGGCGGCGAGATCTCGCATGGCCTCAAAGGCATTGCGCCGCTCGATGAGCGTGATGCCCTCCGCGATCAGGGTTTCCAGTTCGACCGAGCGGACCTCGGAGCCGTCCTGCTCGCGTTGCGACCGTTTCTGCGCTTGTTCGTTGCTGTCGAGCTCACGGTTTATCCGCGTCGATGTGCGGTGGAACAGGTTGGCCATTGACCAGAGCAGGTCTTCGAGGTCGGGCTCCAACCGCGTGTCGGACAGCGTCGAGACGAGCGCGTCGAAAATGTCGGCGACGGCGGTGCGAATGGCATCGGATTCCGGCAATGGGCGGGGATCGGGCTCGTCGGTGAAGGGGCGCCAGCCGTAGAGTTGCAGTTCCTCGAGCACGACGGCGGTGGAAGATCGGGTTTGAAGATGTGTGTCGGTCATAGTGTTGTCTCCGTTTTTCGAAGACCGCGCCTCTCGCGGCCTTCCCGGGCAACGGAAAAGCGGGGGCCGGGCGGGTCTGCATTCTCAGGGGTCCCCGTCGCGCCCGCGCGATGGGGTGGAACCGAAGCGCAGCGGAGGACGGCCATGGCCGTTGCGGGCCCGTCCGGGCTCTGCTCCGTTTGGCCCGCTCTCGGAAGGCCGGAAGGCGTGGCTCTGATCGCGGAGGCGCTGGCCGGCTCCGCCGATCCCGATCAATCCTCGGCGTGGTCGAGGAAGGCCACGGCATCCTCGGGTGCCAGTTGCGGACGCAGATGCGCGCGCAACGCGTCGCGGCCAGAGGCTCGCAGATCGTCATTGAAATCGCCGAGACAGGGGGAGAGGTGGATCGCGTCGACCCCGGCCCCTCTGGCCCGATGCGCCAGTTGGTCCGCGGCGGACAGGCCTGCCGGGTCGGCATCGACGCCGATGTAGAGGCGGCGAAGATCGGCGGGCAGCTGCAGGGC
>MDTG01217674.1_pt1 | contig 16393 bp, 20 predicted proteins | sample 811421 | NCBI WGS metagenome assembly MDTG01 (sample SAMN05326645, study PRJNA326480) | marine metagenome | isolation source: seawater | place: Pacific Ocean: South East | collected 2011
AATATTAGTCCAGGATTTTTTTTGTCACCCCAAGTATTATAGACAATTTTTGTACCCTTAACTTTGACGGAACATATTTCTGGATTATTAGCGATTGAGTCTTTAAACCATTGAGGAGTATCTGTATTCATGAGACAATTTTATTTAATGATTTAACTATTGTTTTATGTAATAGTCTTGAAACTCTTTTTATCTTAGTTGAGTTTGAAAGTAAATCATTTCTGACTTCTATCAGCACATGTGGAAGCCTATTTCTTAAACCATGCTTATACATACTGTCTCCGATCAAATTTCCCTTATATGGCTTATTGTCTCCAACATTTAGTTTCAGCAATCTAAGTTGGTCAATGACTATACTACTTAAGTTTTTATCTTCATTTGAAAGAATGCCAATTTCTGTAAATCTTTTTTTTCTTTTAAATATTGGGTTAAAGGAGTGTAAAGATAAAATAACTTTAACTTTCTCATTTTTTATAGTTCGATCTATTTCATGATGATATTTATCATAAATTTTTTTTATTCTTAATCTTACATCACTTTTACTAAGTCCAATATTCCCAGGAATTATTTTTCTATCTACAATTTCCGGAATAATAGTCGGATCATCTAAATCTCTATTTAAATCAATGAGCAGTCTTGAATATTTGCCCTGAATGACTCTACATCCGAATCGATTTGATAAATCTAAACTAAGTTCTTTAACTCCAAGATCGAAGGCAATATGGTTATTTAAAAAAGAATTTGAAAGGCCTAACTTATTATTGACCTCAGGTACATAGTTGGATGCGTGATCTGCGATTATAAGAATTTGATTTTCTGAGTATGTAGCCAAAAGTTAATTAACCTTGGCGAGCTTTCATTCTTGGGTTTTTCTTATTAATTACGTAAAGACGGCCCTTACGTTTTATAAGCTTATTATTGCGATCTCTTGTTTTGAGATTTTTGAGTGAGCTTCTTACTTTCATGATTGCTGCTCAAGCTGAGGCGCATTAGCTTCGTCAATTCTTTTAAGTCTAACCTTTTCTTTGCGAATGTTATTCTTTTTAGAACGTTTTTTATTTAATCGTGCTTCTCTAATTTTATTTGGTTTTTTCATATCTATTGCGATCTTTTATATAAAAAGCTAAAAAAAACAATACATTATTTTTTCTGGTGGGCACGGTTGGGATCGAACCAACAACCCCCACGATGTCAACGTGATGCTCTACCACTGAGCTACGTGCCCTTTCATAATAAATCTATATATATCATTATTTATTGGCTATCCATACCTATCGGGCAAATCTTTTTAAACCTTCAGGAGTAAATTTTCTTTCATCATGAGGCTTATCTAATTTCCATTGCACTTTAGGTATATCAATGGATCTAACACTTTGTAATTGATACCGCCTCGTAGCAAAGTCATAAGTTGCAGAATGAATTGATAAGCACATTGGCTGATCATAAAAGTTAATAATTGGGAATTCTCGATACGCCATCATCGCACCCATATCATCAAATGTTTCTTCAGATAGCATATTATGACTATCGTTATCAAAGTACATTATTCTTTTTGGAATAATATGACGTTTATCATCTTTAAGCTTTGCTTCAATAACGTTTACTTTAACCAGCTCATATCTTAATAAATCCTGATTTACATGATAAGGTGTTAATATTTCCTCAATTTTAGCATCATGAAACTTATAGGCATTGTATGGCATAAGTCTTAATTGCTCACCGAGATATGTCCAACTATATCTATCTTTTGCTCCGTTAAATCCATCAAACTGATCTACAGTTGTCAATCCCTGAGCAGCACTTGGCATATAGTCATAACTAATATCAGGAGCTCTACGCACTCGTCTTGTTCCTGGATTATAAACCCATGCTTTACGAGGAGTCTCAAAAGCATTAAGAGACTCAATTACTAAAGTAGAAGCATCTGCTAACCTTGGTGGATGCGTGACTTTTGTCATCAGCATTCCTTGTAGCCCCGCATCTTCATTTCTTACATATGGATTCCAAAAATTTTTAGCTATGGCCTCACCAGCTCCATAAGTTTGTGTTCCGTCTGGATTAATTATATAGAATGGCGATGCACCATATATGTCAACACCCCTATATCTTAAGATATGATTCCAAACATGATGAAGGGCTTCAGTTGGATTTGGAAATGGAATACTGCCTACTATACCTTCAACTCCCTCGCCATCATCTATTAATAATGCATTTTTATCAGTTAATTCTAAAACCTCAGTTGGTACAGCGCAACTTCTTCGTGATGGATAAACATCCATTTTAAATGTATCAGGGTATGCTTCAAACATTTTAATTTGACCGGGAGTAAGAATGCTATTCTTATATTCATTATAATTGTCTAAATTTATCGAAAATAATATTTGATCTGAAGAAAACGGATCAGGATATGAATTTGACTCAGGATCAAATTCAGCCAAAGGACCCGTAATTGGCTCCCTTTCTCCAATATTCTCCACCGTTAAAGCTGTATCTGCATATCCAGATGTTAAAAATAGAGTTATTAATATAATAATAATTTTTTTAATCATTACAGTTATGATAAAAGTTCAATAATTCAAATCAACACTTATTATTAATATATATATGTATGAAAAAAGATATTCGAAATTTTGTGAAAATTGGAAATTATATTGCTGATGAATCTAGAAAAATATCATTAAAGTATTTTAAAAAGAAATTAAAAGTCTATTCAAAGGACTCAATGAACTTTGATCCAGTAACAATTGCTGATACTAGTATTCAAAAAAAAATTAATGAAATAATCTCTATCACTTATCCAAATCACTCAGTTTTAGGTGAGGAAGCAAGTATTCAAAATAAAAGTGAATATGAATGGTGCATTGATCCAATTGATGGCACGAAGTCATTTATCCAGGGGTTTCCGGTCTGGGGAACTCTAATTTCATTGTCTAAAAACAAAAAAACTATTCTTGGGATAGCAGACATACCTGCATTAGATGAGCGATATATTGGACATTCAAATATGTCTTATAAAATAATCAAGGGCGAAAAAAGCAAGCTTAAAGCTAGAAAAATATTCAAACTAGAAGAGAGCATATTAAATACAACATCACCGTATGTTTTTGCGAACAAATATGATCAAGGAATTTTTGAGGAAATAGCGAAAGATGTTAAAACAGTGAGACTTGGCGGGGATTGTTACAGCTATTGCTTACTAGCAGATGGTCATGTTGATATTGTATTAGAAAGTGGACTTAAACCTTGGGATATTAGGGCATTAGAGCCAATAATCAAATATGCTGGTGGTGTATTAAAAACTTGGGAGGGAGATAATATATTTCATGGGGGAAGAATTATTGCCGCAGCAAATAAAAAACTGTTTCACAAAACTAAAAAAAAATTAATTAAAAAAAAACCCAGCTATAAATAACTGGGCTTTAATTTAATTTTTTTTTAAAAAGCTCTTAACCAAGTGCATCCATTACAGATTGCAATTTCATAGCGATAGACATATCGCCAGATACTTTTAGTTTACCTTGCATAAATGCTGAAGTTCCGTCAACTTCTCCTGATCTCATCTGTTCAAATGTTTCCATTGACATTGATAGTGTACAGTCGGCATCTTGATCTTGGTCAGAAACAGTATTTGGATTAGATTTTCCGTCTAAAAAAATGCATCCTGCACCTTCAAAATCAAATTTAACGGTTGCGCCAAGTCCCGTATCCTTGCCTTCTATGCCCTTTTGAAATTCTTCTAATAAGCTTGCTACGTCAGCCATATATACTCTCCATAATTAATTTAGAATGACAATAAATCAATTTACATTATATATGTCAATACGTAATTTTTAAGATATCCAAATATGAAAAAGCCAAGTTTTTGGGAAACTGCAAAAAAAGACCTCTCCAAAAAAGATAAAGTTCTTGGAAAACTTATACAAAATTATTCAAAAGACTTCCTTTATACTAAGTCTGATCCTTTTTACACACTATCAAGATCAATTATAGGTCAACAAATTTCAGTAAGCGCAGCACAAGCCGTATGGGATAGATTTGAGAGAAAGGCAATAAATATTAAGCCCAACGTTGTAAAAAATATGCATTTTATGACGCTTAAATCTTGTGGCCTATCCAGACAAAAAATTAAATATTTAAAATCACTTTCAACTGCTTTCATTGAAAAAAAAATTCAACCTGAAAAATGGAAGTTTTCAGAAAATGAAATGATAATAGAAGAATTGACTCAAATCAAAGGAATCGGAAGATGGACTGCAGAAATGTTCTTGATATTTAATTTATGCAGGCCAGATATTTTTCCAGTAGATGATTTAGGCTTAATAAAAGGTATTTGCAACTCATACAATCTCAAATATCCCATTTCAAAGCAACGCGCCTTAAAGATGTCAAAAAAATGGCGACCGTGGAGGTCTGTAGCTACATGGTATTTTTGGAGAAGTTTAGACCCGATACCTGTTGAATATTAATATGAAAAAAATTAGTTTCTCCTATGCATCAAAATCTGAACATAACTTTGCTCAACGTTTAATTATTACAGCAATTGAAAGTATTACTGGTAAGAAGAAATTAGAAAATTTATATAAAAATTATAATTTAGATCCTAAGGAACCCAAAAAATTTTGGTCAGGCATTCTTAAAGAGATGAAAATCGAAGTTGAAAATAGATCTAATAATGAACTAAACATCCCAAATAGTGGATCTCTTCTAATAGTTGCAAACCACCCCTTTGGAATTATTGATGGATTAATTCTGTGTTCATTAGTTTCAGAAATTAGGAGTGACTTTAAAATAATGACCCACGAGACACTTAAATTTCTCTCGCAATTAGACCAGTTTATACTACCGGTTGATTTTAGTGGAGAAACGAAAGACTCTAAAAAACTTAATATTGCAACAGCAATTGAAGCAAAAAAACTACTGGAAAATGGAGGTGTTTTAATTATTTTTCCTTCAGGTGGAGTATCGATAGCTAAAGACATAAAATCAGATGCATTCGATGATGAGTGGAAGTTGTTTCCTGCAAAATTAATACATCAGACTAAAACTGATGTTTTACCTATTTATTTTGATGGTAAAAATGGATTACTATTTCATATATTTGCATCAAAGATAAGAAATCAAACACTTAAATATTCGTCGTATATACATGAAACTAGAAAAAAAATTGGAAAAAAAATCTTCATACATATTGGTAAAATTATACCATACAAAAATATTGAAGAATTAAAAAGCAGACATGAATTAACAGATTTTTTAAAGGAAGAAACTTACAAATTAAAATTTAATATTAAAAATAAAAAGCGATATTGATGGCAGAAAATAGTTACAAAGTTATTTCATTTTATAGATTTATAAAGATAAGTAACAAAAAATTATTAAAAAGGAAAATAGAAATTTTTTTAGAAGGAAAGCTTATAAAAGGTACAGTATTATTAGCTAATGAAGGCATTAATGGATCTTTAGCAGGAAAGGGAAAGGAAATAATAAGAATTATAAAATTTATCAAAAAACAACTCAATATTAGAAAAATTAAATTAAAAATAAATGATATAAATTATCTTCCATTTAATAAGACTAGGATACGGCTTAAAAAAGAAATCGTTAGCCTTGGTAAAGGAAAAATTGATGTTGAGAAATTTGGGGGAAAGCCAGTCAGCCCCTCTCAATGGAATAAATTAATTGGAAATAAAAATATTAAAACTATTGACATAAGAAATAGTTTTGAGATTGCTATTGGTAATTTCAAAAACTCTATTAATCCAAATACAAATAGTTTTAGAGAATTTCCAAGAAAATTTAGAGAACTTAAACTTAATAAAGATACAGAAATTGCAATGTACTGTACAGGAGGCATTAGGTGTGAAAAAGCTTCTGCATATTTAAAATCAAATGGATACAAAAAAATATATCAGTTAGATGGTGGCATTATTCAATATTTAAACTATATTCGTAGTAATCGGGATCAATCTTGTTGGAATGGAGAGTGCTTTGTTTTTGATGATAGAGTTACTATAAATAAAAATTTGAAAAAAGGTAACTATTTACAATGCTATGGCTGTAGACATCCAATAACTAAAAATGATATTAAACTAAAATCATATGAAAAGGGAGTTTCATGCAGGTACTGCTTCAGTAAAAAGAATAAAACGAAGATCCAGTCTTTGAGAACAAGAAGTAAGCAAATAGAAATCAAAAAAAATAACAAAGTTAATAGTAGTTTTAAAGGGATATTAAGACCTAGTTAAAACTTTATTTTTTTTATAAAGTTCAGAAGATTCCCAGACTCATATAAGTACCCTTTTATACCAAAATTTTCGGCACATTTGATATCGGTTTCTTGATCGCCAATCATGAAGCTTCTTGACTTGTCAAAATCCCACTTCTTGGCCGCTAAATCGAGCATCCCAATATCTGGTTTTCTTAAGTGAGACAAGTGTGAAAATTTTGTTGGATGATCAGGGTGAAAAGGTGAGTAAAAAAAATCGTCAATATAGGCGTCGATATCTTTCAGCTTATTATTTATATATTTATGAAGTTTTATAACTTCTTCCTCAGAATAATAACCCCGCGCAATTCCAGCTTGATTTGAAACCACGAATACATAAATATTCATACTATTAAGATATTTAATGGCTTCCATCGCACCAACTATCCATTCAAAATCCTCAATTTTGTGAACATACCCTTTTTCTATATTTATCACTCCATCTCTATCAAGAAATGATGCTGGTTTTAACATTATGCTAAAAGTTTTAATTTTTTAATAAGGTGTTTTTTGTATTTGTTTATATCATCTTGGGAAATAATATATCCAATGCAACGTTTAGACCCACACTCACAAACATGATCTGTATAATCATTTTCATCAAATTCATACCCATAATCGTAACAAAGCTCTTCACCTTTTTTAATTTTTTTAATTGAAGAAATCCATATTTGATTATTTGATATTACTACTTCACAATTAGGATCACAAGAATGATTAATATATCTGGCCTTATTATAAAGTGGAGATCCATCAATATCATATTTCTTATTAAGCTCGAATATATAGACTGAACCAGTTTTCTGTGATTTCAGATATTTCTTAAGTCTTTTTTCAGAACGTCGATCACCCTCAGATTTAGTAATTTTTTCTCCAATATACTCTATGATTTTAGTATTCTTCTTTATACTTGTACTAGCAAATATACCTGAGCCATGCACCTGTGATTTTTTTACTACCCACATTAAAGATTAAATATTTTTATTTCTAAGACTATATAGAATTATTATACCCGAAAAAATTAATCCAATTAATAAGGAAGATATTAGGAACATATAAATTGATGCCTGCGTATTTGAATAACTTAGCATTGCTTTATTATCAAAATATATGGTGTCAGCTTCAGCATTTTTAAATTCATTAATAGCAATATCAATTGAGTCTATAGCAGATTTGATGGGTCTAAGTCCCTCAATAAACTCCTTTTTATACATTTGAGATTGTAACTGTTTCTTTTTATTGTTTAAGAAGGTAATTGAAGAAGGCAATACTCCAAATTCTAGATCATGTTTTTTTAATTCCAGCTCTGCTTCAAGATACTCTACTCCCATTAAATAAAGTGGAAAATTTTCTGTTTCTTCTTCTAATTCCATATACATATTATTATTTTTCATTCTTGACATCAAAATTGAATTCTCGAGGTTGACTCTATTATTAGATGACTCATCGCCACTATAGACTATTTCAGGAGAAAACTTTGTTTCATTAATTCCTAATTTACTTGCAATTCGAAGATTATTTTCTAATGAATAGATTCTTTTATTTAATAAATCTTTAGATGTCTGAAATAATAAATCAACTTCACTCTCAATTTTTATAATTCTTTCATTTATCTCACTTTCATGAGCGTTAGTGATTACGCTTGCACGTCGAAGTAAATCTTTTTTTCTATTTTCGTAAGTCTGAATAACTCCATCTATTACAGCATTATTACCCATTTCAATTAGGTTAATTATAAATAATTTACTCTCTTCAAGTAACATTTCATCTTTTGAAGTATATAAGATTGATGTTGTGAGATTTTTTTTATCAATGCTAACATTGATGCTACCTAAAATTTCTTGAATACTTGAATAATAATCAATGATATTGGCTTCCATAGCTGCTTCTTCGATTAGATCAGAGTCGAAGATTGCTTTATAAAATCTAATCAATAAATCCTCGTTAGAAATATCTTGTGAAAATTCTAGAGTATCATAATTGTTAGAAGTTGAATTAATTGCAAATATTTCTGCTTTCACCTCATATCTATTTGGATATAGGTAGAATACTAATGTTCCGAATAATAAAAAAGATATAATGATTATAGTCGAACTTTTCCAATTCGAGATGTACAGATCAAGTAAGTTAAAAAAATTAAGAGGATCTGTACTTCTATTTGTAACATCTTTATTCGTAGAATTCATAATTTTTCTTATATCAGATATAATTTGAATTATAAGAAAATTCTTAAGATTAATATAAGGAAAAGCTTAGTTTATAATTTTTAAAGCATCTCTGACATCTGAAATTATATAGTCGGGAGCAATGTTGAGCTTTTCATCATAATTATAATCTATAAAAATTGTCTTACATCCTGCTCTTGAGCCAGCATCAATATCTTTCCATCGATCACCTATCATGAAGCTATCTTTTAGGGAGATATTATGTTCTTTTGCAGCCTTTAATATTAAGCCAGGTGAAGGTTTCTTTAAATCTGAGGCGCCATCATATGCGTCCCAACAAACATAGATTTCATCTATTGATAAATATTTTAAAATAAATGCATGTATATCTTCAATATTTTTTTTACTTGTTTTCCCTCTTTCAACGTCGGGTTGGTTTGTAATTATTATTTTCTTAAAATTTTTATCTTCTAAAGCGACTATTACACTTTTTATTCCTGCGTTGAATTCAAATTCTTCTAAACTAAGCGGGGGAAAAGGCTTTCCCTTGACAACTTTTGACTTATTAATGACACCATCACGATCTAAAAAGATTGCTCTATTTTTTTCTTTTAAATGCTTTCCCATTTAGTCTGGTTCTTTTTCAATGATGGATGTGAAACAATCAAGTGCCATATAACGGCTTGAAAGGCTTCAGTATGTGGGGTAATATTCTCTATATTTACTACTGGTACGATTAGTACTGCATTTGAATTACTATAAGTATAGCCCCCATCTCTTCCAACTACACCAAGTATATTTGCTTCCATTTCTTTTGCATAATCTATTGCTTTAATTAAATTTGTACTTACGTTTTTTTCAAGATTTCCTCCACCAACAGAAAATATAAATATGCAATCATTTTTTTTAAGGTTGCTCGTTCTTAACCACTCAGAGAATATAGTATCCCAACCTTCATCGTTTGTTCTCGCAGTTAACTCAGAAACATTATCAGTAGGTGCATAAGACTCTATGCCAACAATTTTCCTAAAATCATTTACAGCATGCGAACAATTACCTGCGCTTCCCCCAACGCCAAGAAAAAATAATCTTCCGCCATTTTCTCTAACTTTAAATAATATTTTAACCATTTCTTCTATTTTTTGATCATCTATTTGCTCGATAATTTTAATGGCTTCACTAAGATGTTTTGAAGAGTAGTTCATAAGTATTTCTGAAGATTATATGATGTTTCGTTAATTCCTTGGAATGAGCCTATTTCATAAAACCTATCATAAACTTCAAATGCTTCAAGTTGTTTCTGTTTCGAAAGGTAGGAATATACTTCTCCCAAATCAAATTTTTCATCTTTATCAAAATTGTAAAACAATTCTTTAGTTAAAATACTTAGCCCATAGTCAATATAATTGAATTTTTTATTTCCATGATTTTTTTTATAAGTAGTTACTAATTTGTTATGAACGTCTATATTGCTTTTATCCCACTTATCTTTATTTTTATAAACTGCAATTATTGCAGGATTTTCACTTAATTGAAATTTGTTAAACATTTTTTTGTAATCAGCATTTATCCAAGAGTCTCCATATAAAACAAAAAAATAATCCTTTAGTAGATGTTTAGCATTATTAATCGCTCCTCCAGTACCAAGTAAATTATTTCCTTCATCAGAATATTTAATATTTAGTCCGAACTTGTCCCCATTGCCAATAACATTAAAAATTTCATTGCCCATATTTCCAATACATAAAACAACATCATTTATTCCTCTTTTTTTTGCTTGTTCAAGTTGATAAAAAATAAACGGCTTTCCTTGAACTTCTATTAGTGATTTTGGAATTCTATTACTAAGTGGCTCTAATCTTGTCGCCATACCTCCGACCAAAATTAAAAGCTGTGGAAATTTACTCATTCGTAGGTAATAGATTTTGTTCCATCATGATCAAAATTAAATTTAACTTCTCTGATGCCCAAGCTCACCATCTTATTTCTTAAGCTTAGTTTGTCTGAAGCATAAAACATTAAGAAGCCTCCACCACCCGCACCTATAATCTTACCTGACCTGGCTCCATTATTTATTCCTATATTGTATAACTCATCAATTTTCTGATTACTCATGTCTCTAGATCTTTGTTTCTTTTTCTCCCAGTGTTCATTCATAATTTCTGTAAATGCATTTATGTTTCCAGATTCTAAAATTATTTTTGTATCCAGTCCCATCTTCTTTATTTCATTTAGATTTCTAATTATTTCCTTATCCGACTTTTCACTGCGTTGTTTCTGATCTTTCAAAATCTCCGAAGCACTTCTTGATAATCCTGTATAGAAAAGTAGCAAATTTTCTTCTAAATCCTCTAATGTATTTTTACTTACATTCAGTTGCCATGTATCAACTCTACCATCTTTATTAAATTTGAAGCATCTTAATCCACCGTATGAAGCTATATATTGATCTTGTTTTCCTACTGGTTCATTTAAAATATCAATTTCAACCGCGCAAGCTTCTTCAGCTAGCTCTTCAGTACTAATTAAATTGCCTTTATAAACATATAAAGCCTTTAACAAAGATGTTGTAAAACTTCCTGACGAACCGAGTCCTGTCCCAGCAGGAATATCAGCCATGCTTACTATTTCAAGACTCTCGTTTTTTAGACCAAGTTTTCTAATACATTCCCTAAATATTGGGTGTCTTATCGCATTTATATCTTTAGTCTTTTCAAATGAACTATATTTTAAAATAATTTCGTCACTAAAGTTTTCATTTAAAGAAATATACACATATTTATTAATAGCTGCGGCAATCAAAAAACCTTCTTCTTTTGAGTAATAAGAAGGTAAATCCGTACCTCCACCACCTAAAGAGATTCTTAATGGACTACGTGTAATTATCATTTTCAAATACCCATTGATTTTGATCTAACCATTCAACTGTCTTTTGAACTCCTTCATTTATTGAAACTTTTGGTTTTCCACACAATTCAAACATCTTATTACAATCTAACCAAATAAATGGGTTATCCCCTATCCATCCTTTATTTCCCCCCATTGTTTCTATTTTAGGACTTACTTTCATTAGATCGCAAATAATTTGTATTGATTGTTTTACTGTTACAAATTCGTTTGTTCCAAGATTAAAGATATTAACCTTCTCATTAGAATGTTGAATTGAATTATATATATAGTCAATACAATCAGTTACATAAAGATATGATTTTTTTTGTTCTCCATCACCTAATACTTTTAATGTATCTTTATTTTTACTTAAACTTTTATAGAAATCATATACATGGCCATGTGTATATCTTTCACCGAGTATTGAAACAAACCTAAAGATCCAAGATTGCATTCCAAATGCCTCACAATATGCTTGTATTAAAGCTTCACAGGCGAGTTTTGAGGCTCCATAAAAAGACGTTTGTATTGGCATTTCATAATTTTCTGGAGTAGGTATAGTTCTTGCTTCACCATAAATAGAACCTGTTGAACTAAATAGAATTTTATTAATATCGTTTATCCTCATTGCATCTAATACATTAGAAGTAGCTATAGTGTTCTGCTCTAAGTCTTTCTTGGTATTTTCTGATCCAAATCTTACATCTGCATTTGCAGCAAAATGAACAACGATATCATGATTAGAAATTGTTTGATTTAAAGTATTTACATCAAGTAAATCTGCCTCAACTAAATTACAGTTGGGGTTGAGGAGAGCCTTTTCTATAAATTTTTTTTTACCGGTAGAAAAGTTATCATATATCGTAACTTGATGATTTTCCTTTAATAAGTGATCACAAAGATTACTTCCTATAAAACCCGCGCCACCAGTTACAAAATACTTCATATACTGTATCCTGCATTACTAGCATCATCAAAGAACATTTGGACTGTCTCTCTAGAATACTCCTTTAAGTCCTTGCCCTTAAGATCAAGCTTTTTGATGAGATCTTGAGTTACAGTTATTATGTGACAACCTATTTGATCAGCTTGATAAATATTTAATACTTCTCTTGAACTTGCCCAAAGTAATTCTGAGTTCTGATTACTTGCTAAAAGTTTAAGTGACTCAGTCATTATATTTATTGGATCAATACCTGTATCAGCAATTCTGCCAGCAAAAACTGAAACTACACTTGGCACCAAGGAGTTTAAACTTTCTACAAGCAAAGTTACCTGTTCAATCGTAAATACTGCAGTTATATTAATTTTAATACCTTGGTTAGATAAGATCTTGATGATTTCATAATTACCATTTCCTTTCGTATCCATAATCGGTATTTTTACATATACATTATCTCCCCATGATGAAATTTGCTTAGCCTGTTCAATTATTCCATCTTTATCGTCTTTGAAAATTTCGAAGGATATAGGCTTATCTCCAACAATTTTTAATGCTTTTTTTGCAAAAAGTTCATAATCCTGAACACCTGAATTCCTCATTAATGATGGATTAGTAGTGAAGCCAGAAACTAAACTATTAGAGTTTAATTTATTTATCTCTTCTATATCAGCTCCATCAGCAAAAATTTTAATCATGTATAATTCCTTTTTTTATTTTAAATAAGTTAAACAGGTGTTGATCTTTAGAAATATTATTATTTTTTACTATAATATATTTTTATTAGTATTGCTAAACAAACAAATGGGATAGGATTTCCTATATCACCCATAAAAAATAAAGAGAAAATTACCGGTATAAAATTGTATAAAGATATATTTTTTCCATCATTGTACGTTTTATTAATAGTTACTTTAGTATCATTTTTGAACTCAGATACATTATTATGTATTAATATTATTATGAAAAAAGCTCCCAATATTCCTGTTTCTAAAATAATGCCCGCAAAGAAAGCTGATGCTCTAATGGGTTGAGGGCATGGAGTGCCATCACACATCCATAGAAAATAATTATTAGGATTTAAAGAATTATATAAAAATGGAAATCTTTCTAAACCTTCAAGTGATCCAGCGGCCCAATTTCCTATACCATATCCTAAAAAACTAAAATTTAGATAAGATGCAAACACTGAGGATAATCTAAAACCTGCTTCTACAAAGAAAAAATCTTGAAGTGAACTTAATGAAATTGAATTAATGTATGTTCTAAATAAATTAGTACCTCTGGTTTCAACTACGTCTATTGAAATTAATGGAACAGCAATGATAAGAACTGTGACTAATAAAATAATACTTACTATTCGAACCTCTTTTATAAAAGATAGATAAGTTGTTAAGTATACCATAAAAAACGCTATACCCATGGCAGAACGATTTATGTAAATAATATAAATCAGAATGAACAAATCAAATATTATTCGTTTTCTTAACTTTGTGTTTTTTATAACGTGATATAAAGAAACTAATATAAAGATTTCATAAGCGTTTCGAGAAGGTTCAGAAGATAAAGATGGCATTCCTTTTCCTTGCTGAATTAACTCACCAGTTTCATAAATAGCAGACCTAGGAACGAGGTATTTTATTATTTGATTAATCTCATTAAAGTAAAACTGTAAAACACCAAAGAACAAAATAATATATAGAGAGATTAATAAAATTTTACATATAATTTCTGTGTTTTTTTCATCAACTCTCATTACTAAAAAGAAAGCAATCGCAGCATTTATAAAAGCAAATAATGACCTTACCAAATCCTGGGGTGGTGCATTATTAAGCAAAGCTAAACAACAAAATGGTAAAAGAATTGTCAATAAAACAATATAATCTTTTTGTAGATATTGAATAAAAAAAAGAGAAGCAAAGATAGCCCATGGAAAAATTTCTGATGGCAATAAGCCAAATGTTATAGAAGGGAAGAATAAAAGAGGAAATAATAAGTATTGGTAGTGCATTTTATTATTATTTTGAAACAATATTATGCCATTTTAAAGTATCTTTGCACATATCAAATAAGCTTTTCCTCACTTTCCATTTAAGAGTTCTTCTCGCCTTGCTGCAATCAGAAAAAGATGAAGCTACATCTCCCTCCCTTCTATTAACAATCTTAATGGGAATTTTTTTTAATAGAATTTTCTCAAACACTTTTACAATCTCTAAAACTGTGTGCCCATTTTCAGTTCCTAAATTAAATATTGAATATCTAGATTTATTTAAATGACTCAAGGCATTTATATGTCCCCTGGCTAAATCTTCTACATGAATATAATCTCTAATAGCAGTACCATCCTTGGAAGGGTAATCATTTCCAAATATATTGAGTGTTTTCTTTTTTTCCAATATAACCATCGCGATAATCGGAAATAGATTTGTGGGATTTATTGATTCCTCTCCAATTATGCCATCGGTATTTGACCCTACTGGATTAAAATACCTTAAAATACAAATTTTCCATGTTTTATGAGATTTGCTTAAATCATTAAGCATTCTTTCAATTGTTAGTTTAGTTAATGCATAAGGATTTTTGTAACCTAAAGCACTGTTTTCTGAATATGGTGGAAGTTGGTTTTCAGAATAAACTGTCGCACTTGAACTAAAAACTATTTTATGACATCTAAATCTGTTCATCACTCTTAGTAAAGTAATAGTGCCACCAATATTATTTTCAAAATAATCTAATGGATTTTTATTTGAATCATTTACAGACTTCAATCCAGCAAGATGAATAACGGAATCAATTTTTTTATATTTTTTAAAAATTAATGATAATTGGTTCTCATTTCTTATATCTAACTTATGAAATATAATTTTAGAGTTCGTATGCTTTTGTATATTTTTGATATTTTTTTGTGAACTATTTATGAGATTATCAACTACTATGACCTTTCTTTTTTTCTTGATAAGTTCATACACAGTATGGGATCCAATATAACCACATCCACCAGTAATTAAACAGAAACCATCACTCATTTATTTTCAAATATACATAAAATATTACATAAGATAATATTAATAAGAAGAAATAAAACAAACAGTAAATACTATTATCATAAAATAGGAATACAGGAAAAATTGTAATTAAGTAATAAGTATTGATAACAACAGATGTTAAATAATTTGATTTGATTTTATTATTTAATTTTCTGTCAATAATTCTAAATATTAACATGTGTAAGTGCATTTTGTCAGGATAAAATGGAGAACTTTTCTCATAAAAGAATTTTCTAATATATGAGAAAAATACTTCAAAAAAAGTATAATATAATAATACTGCGAAAAAAACTGGCGATATATCGAGATTCAGGGTGTTGGTCTTAATACAAAAAATTGCCATTGAGCATCCTAATAAATATGAACCACTATCACCAAGAAAAGTAATTCCAAAAGGAAAGTTAAATAATAAAAATATTAAAATCGAAATACAAAAAGTAAAAATGTATAAAGATAATTCAAATTGTCCTAAACTAAAATTAAGCACGGCTAAGATGAAAAGTATTAAAATTGAATGAATGCCTAACAATCCATTGAAGCCATCAATGAAATTTGATCCATTTATCACAAATAGTATGCAAAAAGTGGTAAATATTAATGAAATGAAATAATTATTTATTAAAAGATTAAAAAACCAAAAACCAACGTTATTAATATTTAATCCTGTAAATACTACAAAAGTAAGAGTTATAATTGATAATATTAAGAATCTTTTAAATGGATCAGTAATTACTTTAACATCATCTAAAAAACCGATAAAGAAAATTGAAAAAAGAAATAAATAGATCTTATCAAATATTATTTCGTTGAAAAATATAAAGCAGGAAATAGTGAAAAAGGAAATAATAATTAAACCACCAGCTAAAGGTGTAGGATCTAGGTGGAAAGATTGGGGTTTTATAAAATTTCTATCAATAAGTAATTCTCTTTTTTTTAGAAAATAAATTAAGTATTTTATAAGAAAATAAAATATGAAGCTTATAATTAAAAAAAATATTATTACATAATTCATTTTCAATTTATTTTTTTATTTGTAAGTGAAAATAGAAAAAAACCAACTGGTAGATAATAAATTATATTTATCCAA